>Ga0209936_1000472_pt1 | contig 24349 bp, 21 predicted proteins | sample SalPonR1_A_D1_MG_FD_185694 | JGI IMG/M metagenome (GOLD analysis project Ga0209936, IMG submission 185694) | Salt pond soil microbial communities from South San Francisco under conditions of wetland restoration - Salt Pond MetaG R1_A_D1_MG... ... | reverse complement strand
TCACTCTCTGGATCGCCTGTCTGGCCGACTTCACGCAATCATCCAGCAACCTGCCGATCTCGGTGTCGTCGACCGGGGTTTCGGTCGCGGTACGCACCAGCAGACAGCCGACCGGCATTCGGTCACTACCTGCGGCGATCGATTCCAGGTGCCCGCGAATCAAGTCCGTGGGCGAACGGGAGCTATCGGAAAGCTCAGCGAGCTTCGGTTCGATGATTTCCTCTCGGTATTTCTTGAGTGCGGCCTCGAAGAGATCCCGCTTGTTGCCGTAGGTATCGTAGAGACTCTGGCGGCTGATACCCATCCGGTCCACCAGGTTCTGCATCGACGAGCCCTCGAATCCGGATTCCCAGAACTGAAGCATCGCCGCCTCAAGCGCCCGGGTCTGATCAAAAGTCTTTGGTCGCATTCTTCGATCTTCCATGCGAATGTCTGAGTTTTCAATGATAGCCGAAGTGCTGTGACGACAGAAACCGGTCGGCATACCGAGACCTATGCCGGAAAATGCCGGTTGCCGGGGAAAAGACCCGATCCGAAGCGGGCGCTCCGGATCGGGGCTGACGAGTGCCATTGGGGAGCGATCAATGGACTCGCAATACTAGACCGAAGCTTCCGGAATTGCCTTGCAAACATTTTTCCAGGCAATTTCGGCCCGGCGAAGTTTTGCGTCCTCAAGGGCGCATGTCGGCCGCTGCAGCAGTTATTCTTGAGTCACGTCACACCCGGTGCCAACGTGCCAGGCAGCAACATCCAAAAGCCGCTCATTACTGCAATCGTGATTTCGGCTGCCATTTCGCTTGCGGCGATCGGGTCCGTATTCGCGCAGCCAACGGAATTCTCGGAGGAGCTTGCCCGGCTCGAAAGCCTGGCCTACTCGGGGTCACGCGAGGAAATCAGCGAACGAATCGAACAGCTCGAACCCTTGCTCGACGACGCGAGTCCGCGTGAGCGGGTGACATTCATCCTCGTCAAGGCGCGCGCGGCGGCACTCGACAAGCGAAGCGAAGAAGCGCTCGATCTGCTCGACGGTCTGCTTCAGCGGCGCGATGAACTTGCATCGGACCAGGAACTGCGCGTCCTGAATCTGGCGACCAATCTGCTGGTCGTGAACGACCGTTTTGAAGCCGGATTCGAGTACTTTCGCGAGGCGCTGGCGCTGGCGCCCGGTGTGGATGCGGCGACAATGCGCGCCGATACCTATAGTGTCGCTGCCGAATTTCACGCCAGAATCGGCGAATATTCGACTGCGATCGAATACGCAAACCAGTCCATGCAGCAAGTCGAACGCGAAGTCGCGCCGCGCGTACACTGCGTCGCCCTGGAACGTCGGGCGCGGGCGGCTCTCGGTAGCGACCGACTGGAGCAGGCCGTTTCAGACTATCGAACCGCGGTGGAACTTTGCGAATCGATACCCGATCTTGTATTTGCAGGTATTTCAAGGCTTGGACTCGCCACCGCTTTCGGCCTTCGGGGTGATCCGGGCCGGGCCGAGGCCAACCTGCGCACCGCCATCGACGTGCTCGAAACCAGTGGTTTCATGGACGGTGTGCTGGAGGCCCGCTACAAACTGGCCGAGGTACTGCTCGAGCAGGGACGAACCGACGAAGCAAGCCGCGTAATGGCTCCGACCATGCAGTGGATCGATACGCCCGGGAGTTACGCGGTTCGGGCCGCGGCAATGCAGGTTCACGCAAGGCTTGCCGAAGCTGCGCAGGACAAGCGTCAGGTTTACGAGTTCAGCCGACGCGCATTGGCGTACAGACAGCAGCACACTGCACGCATTCGACACATGCGATTCACACTCCTGATGAGCGCCCACGACGATCGCGCCCGGGAGCGGGAAGTCGAACTTTTGAGATCGAAAAACTCATTGGCCGAACTCAACCGCGAAAGCAGACGACAGGAAGAATTGGCGCTGACATTCGGGGGGTTCGGTGCCCTCATCGCCGGCATTCTGCTGCTGACGCTGCTGATCAAGGCCGGACGAGACCGGCAGATGTTCCAGCGACTTTCACAACGCGACGGGTTGACCGGCCTGTACAACCACACCCGTTTCTTCGAGCTTGCGCAGCAGGACTTTCTTCGCGCGCGCCAGAGTGCCACGCCTTTCTCGCTGATCGTCGCCGATGTCGATCTGTTCAAGCAGGTCAACGATGTATACGGCCATCTTGTCGGCGACAGCGTACTCGAACGCATCGGTGTTGAACTGAAAGAGGCATTCGGACCCGATGCAATCATCGGACGGCTTGGAGGCGAAGAGTTCGGCATCGCCCTGATCGATTGCGACATAGATACCACGGTGGCGCGCATCGAGCATTTCCGGGCCATGCTCAACAGGCGCACTTCAGCTGATGAAGAGCCTGTCGTGACCATGAGTTTCGGCGTCGCAGAACTGTCTCGCGAACGCAGTCTGGACGTGCTCTACGCGTACGCCGATCAGGCGCTGTACGATGCCAAGGATGCCGGCCGAAACCGGGTAATCACCGTCGCAAGAATCAACCTGCAGGGTGGCGCGTTCGTGACCTGAGCCGACGCGCCCGGCCCGGCGTCCGGCCGACACCGTTTCCGTTCGTCGCTATTGCCCGGGCACAAGCGTTTCCGCGCCCCCCATCCAGGGCCGCAGGACTTCAGGGATAGTGACGGAACCGTCGCGATTCTGATGATTTTCCAGCACCGCTACCAGCGTTCGACCCACGGCCAGTCCGGAACCATTGAGGGTATGGACCAACTCGGTCTTGCCGGTTTCCGGATTGCGCCATCTGGCTTTCATGCGACGCGCCTGGAAATCGCCGAAGTGGCTGCACGAAGAGATTTCGCGCCAGGCCTGCTGGCCGGGCAACCAGACTTCGAGATCGTAGGTCTTGCGAGCCGAAAAGCCCATGTCGCCGGTGCAAAGCAGCATGCGTCTGTATGGCAGCTCCAATTTTTCGAGCACGGCTTCGGCATTTGCAGTCAGGCGTTCGAGGCAGTCCTCTGCCTCCTCAGGCAGGCTGATCTGTACCAACTCGACCTTGTCGAACTGGTGTTGCCGGATCATTCCTCGCGTGTCCTTTCCGTGCGAACCGGCTTCGCGACGAAAACACGGTGTGTGCGCCACGAATTTCAAGGGCAATTCCGCAGCGCCCAGAATCTCTCCGGCGACCAGGTTGGTCACCGGCACCTCGGCGGTCGGAATCAGATAGCGCGGCGGATCATCATCGACCCGGAAGGCGTCTTCCTCGAACTTCGGCAGCTGGCCAGTCCCTTGCATGGCCGCAGCGCCCACCAGATAAGGTACGGCGACCTCGCGATAACCATGCTGGTTGGTGTGAAGATCGAGCATGAACTGCGTGAGCGCCCGATGAAGCCGTGCAACCTGACCGCTGAGAACGGCAAAACGGGCGCCCGACAGGCGTGAGGCGCGCTCGAAATCGATTCCGCCCAGAATTTCTCCGAGTTCGACGTGATCGCGCGCCTCGAAACCGAATTTCGGCGGCTCCCCGCTGCGAGAGACTTCGACATTGTCGGTATCGCTGCGGCCGGCCGGCACATCGTCTGCCGGAAGATTCGGCATATCGAGCAACAAGTGATCCAGCGCTGCGCGGATATCCTCGAGACCTTGCTTGCTCGAATCAAGCTCATCGGCCAGGTCTGCGACTTCCTGCTTTAGCGGCTCGATATCGTTTCCGGCCGCCTTGGCCTTGCCGATTTCCTTCGAGCGCTTGTTTCGCTGGCTCTGCAGCTCCTCTACCCGGGTTTGCAGTTCCTTCCGTCGACTTTCCAGCGATGCGTACTGTTCCATATCGAGATGGTAGCCGCGACGCCCCAGGGCGGTCGCTACCTGGTCGAGATCGTGGCGCAGCATTTGCGGATCGAGCATTGCTTTTCCTGAATATGATGTGAATCTGTTTGCCAGTTTAGCCCCACAGCGCATCATTCACGGGCTGCCCGAACTGCATCAGCCCGCGGCGTAGGGATGACGGAAGATGATGTTGGCTTCGCGCTCGGGGCCGGTAGACAGCATGTGGACGGGCGCACCCACAAGAACTTCCAACCGATCCAGATAGTCGCGCGCCGCGCCCGGAAGCTTGTCGGCGTCCGTGATCCCGCGGGTGTCGCCCGACCAGCCGGACACGGATTCGTAAACCGGTTGAACCCGCTGCCAGTCCTCGGCGCCGAGAGGAAAGGTCTCCACGCCGTCGTAGGCGGTGCAGATGCGAACTTCGTCCAGTCCGTCGAGCACATCCAGCTTGGTCACGCACAGGCCGGTGATGCCGTTGACCCGCACCATTCGACGCAGGGCGACCGCATCGATCCAGCCGCAGCGTCTCGGACGACCGGTGGTCGCGCCGAATTCGACGCCCCGTTCGGCAATGCGCTTGCCGATGTCGTCGTGCAATTCGGTCGGAAACGGCCCGGAACCGACGCGCGTCGTGTACGCCTTGGTAATCCCCAGCACGTAATCGATGTCGACCGGGCCGACGCCGGCACCGGTCATCACGCCGCCTATCGTGGTGTTCGAAGACGTAACGAACGGATATGTGCCGTGGTCGATATCGAGCAGACTGCCCTGGGCGCCTTCGAACAGGATCGCGCCGCCGGCCGCTCGAAGTTCGTGCAGTTCTTCGGTAACGTCGCATAGCATGGGTTTGAGTTCCGCGCCGAGGCGCGCGGCGTCGTCGGCCACCTTGTGCGGATCCAGAGGTTCGGCGGCGTAAAATTCCGTCAACAGGAAATTGTGATAGTCGAGAACGGCGCCAAGCTTTTCTTCGGTTCGCGCCGGGTCGACAAGGTCCGCCAGCCGAATACCGTGGCGCGAGGCCTTGTCTTCGTACACCGGGCCGATACCTCGTCCAGTGGTGCCGATTGCCTTCTTGCCTCGTCGCTGCTCCCGGGCGCGATCCAGCGCCACGTGAGAACCAAGGATGACCGGACAGGCGCCGGACAGGCCGAGGCGGCCTCGCACATCGATGCCGGCCGCCTCCAGGCCCTCGATCTCACCGATGAGCGCTTCCGGCGAGATCACGACGCCGTTGCCGATTAGGCAGCGCGCCTTTCTGGTCAGGATGCCGGAAGGAATAAGATGGAGAACGGTCTTGCGGCCATCGACCAGAAGAGTATGCCCTGCGTTGTGTCCGCCCTGAAACCGGACCACTGCGTCTGCGTCATGCGCCAGCAGATCGACGATCTTGCCCTTGCCTTCATCGCCCCACTGGGTCCCGAGGATTACGACTGAGCGTGCCATTTGAAACTGACTCCCGATTTTGGTTGCAGTCACCGGCTCTGGCATTCTCTGGATGCCTTGCTGTCCGGCGCGGTGGAATTGCCTCTGGCGACAGTCGCCCGATCAGCGCGCAATGTGGAACAGCAGCGCTCCGGCGGCGAGCATCACGATACCGATGCGACGGATGACGTGATCCGGAAGAGCGGCCAACTGCGCCACGGCGTGTCTCCACGAGCCTGGATTCAGCGCAGGTAGAAGCCCTTCCAGAATCATCACGAGGGCGAACGCCAGCAACAAGTCTTCAAGCATGGCGAAGTCGGCCGTTCACTGACTTTAATCGCGCCTTTCCATGTAACGGAAGAAATCCGAATCGCTGTCGAGCAACAACATGTCGCCATCCGCACTGAAGCTGTTTCGATAGGCTTCCAGGCTGCGAATGAATGAATAGAACTCCGGATCGCGCTGATACGCCGCGGCATACGTGGCCGTGGCCTGGGCGTCGCCCTCGCCTCTGAGCCGCGCCGCGTCACGCTCGGCCTCGGCCAGCAGGATGCGCACCTGGCGGTCGGCGTCGGCCCGAATTTCCTCGGCTCTCTCGCGACCCAGGGAACGCAGCTCGTTGGCATACTCGGTCCGCTGGGTTTCCATCCGATTGAACACCGAATCCAGGACCTCTTCGGTCAGCTCGATCTTCTTGATGCGCACGTCATTGATCGCGATGCCGAATTGTTCGGCGCTGCGGCTGGCCTGCAACAGCAGGTCTTCCATCATGTCGCGGCGCTGGATCGAAACAACCTCGTTGAGCGAGCGTCGTGCGAACTCCTCGCGCAGGTCGTCGCGGATCAGCTGCGCCAGGCGAGTGCGCGCGATGCGGAAATCGCCACCGGAAGTCGAGATATAGAACTCTCGCGGATCCTCGATCTGCCACTTGATGTAGTAATCGACGTCGACGTATTTCTGCTCGGCGGTATTCATCTGCTCCGGCTGCATGTCCAGCAGCTGGAGACGCCGGTCGAACTTGACCACGTTGTTGATGAAAGGGGTCTTGAAATGCAGCCCGGGCTCGTAATCGGCGCGCACGACCTCGCCGAGACGGAACTTGATCGCGTATTCGGTCTGCTTGACGATGAACACGCTCTGGAGCGCAGTGAAAATGCCCGCGATGATCAGAATGGGTATGAGAATGCGCATGGTCTATCGTCCCTCTCGGCCGGTTCGGGTCCTGGTCTGGGTGGGCGTGCTGTTCTGGCCTTCACGCTCTCCGGCCGACATCAGCGGTGGCGGCGGCATGTTGCGTGCACCGCTGGCGCCACCGAGTCGATCCAGCGGCAAATACAACAGGTTGTTGGACGAATTTGCGTCCAGAAGCACCTTCGGTGTGGTCGAATACAGGCTCTCGAGCTCCTGCAGATACAGGCGCTGGCGCGTGACCTCCGGCGCCTTGGCGTACTCTTCGTAGACGGCCACGAAGCGGTCGGCCTCACCTTCGGCCTGGGCAATCACCGAATCCCGGTAGCCTTGAGCTTCCTCCATGATGCGGGCGGAACGACCGCGCGCTTCCGGGATGACCTGGTTGGCGTAGGCCTGGGCCTCGTTGGCGAAACGCACCTGGTCTTCGCGCGCCCGCACCACGTCGTCGAACGCGGCCTGCACCTGGTTCGGCGGGCGGACCTGCTGCAGGTTGAACGAAAGGATTTCAATCCCGGCATCGTAACGCTCGACTATCTGCTGCAGCAGTTCACGCGCCGCGCTTGCGATCTCGCCGCGGCCCTGCTCGAGAATGAAATCCATCTGGTTGGTGCCCACGACCTCGCGGATGGCGCTGTCGGATGCCTCCGCCAGGGTCACCTCCGGTTGTTCGACCTCGAACAGGAAATTGGCCGGATCGAGGACGCGATACTGAACCGCAAAACCCAGCTCGATCAGGTTCTCGTCGCTGGTCAGCATTCGCGCCTGGTTTTCCTGCGAGCGAACCTCTGCGACGTTGACCTTCTCGATGGTCTCGATCGGCGCGGGAAAAGTGAACCGAAGGCCGGGCAGCATGGTTCGCGTGTATTCACCGAAGCGCAACACGACCCCGCGCTCCGATTCGTCGATGATATGGACCGAATTCCAGGCCGTCCAGATTCCGGTCAGCACCACCACCAGCGCAATGATTCCGCCCATCCCGGGACCACCGGAACTTTGCGGGGCTCCGCCGTCGTCATCGCCGCCGCCACCCATGATCTTCTTCAGGCGTTTCTGGACATTGGCGAAAACCTCGTCGAGGTCTGGCGGTTGCTGACCGCCCCCTTTCCAGGGGTCCTTTCCGTTTCCACCGCCGCGTCCGGGCTCGTTCCAGGGCATTTGGTTCTCCGTAGCGTTGCATGCGCCAAACAAGGCCGGGACCCGCGATCGACATCCGCTATATCAGCGTCGATGCTCACGCCCGGCAAAAAAAGTTATTTTAGCAGGTGTTGGTGAACCCACGTGCCCCCGGCACCCGCCATCCGGCCGAGCTCGCGCGCATCGCGCAAGCTCAGATCGAGCCGAAGACGGCTCGATCCGTCGTCATCTACCGACTCCGATTCGATGGCGCCGAGCTTGAACAGCTGCGACCTGAGTTTCTGCAATTCAGCGGGCAACCTTGCTTCGGTCCGAATTCTGCCCTGCCCGGTGCGCTCGGCGAGCGCATCCAGCAGCATGTCCAGCCCCTCACCGGTCTGCGCCGAGACCCACACACGGATCACCTGTCCGTGTTCGTCCCGCTCCACCCCCGCACTGCCATCGACAAGGTCGATCTTGTTGTAGACCGTCAGTCGCGGCAAATCGGCTGCGCCGATCTCGGCCAGGACTTGTTCGACCGTCGCGCTGTGTGCGCCGCGCTCGGGGTCTGAAGCATCGACGACCTGGACGACCAGCGAAGCGGAAAGCGTTTCCTCAAGCGTTGCCTTGAACGCGGCCACCAGTTCGTGCGGAAGATCCTGGATAAAGCCGACCGTATCGCTGGCCAGCAATTCTCCGCCCCGTTCGATCTCGATCCTGCGCACGGTTGGATCAAGGGTCGCAAAGAGCTGGTCTCGAGCCACGACATCTGCATCGGTGATCCGATTGAACAAAGTCGATTTGCCCGCATTGGTGTAGCCGACCAATGCAACCAGCGGCAATGCGCCACGTGCGCGCGCCTTGCGCCCGCGTGCGCGGTGGCGCTCCAGACGTTCAAGCCGGCTGTTGAGCTGCCGAATACGCCCGGCCAGCAGTCGCCGGTCGGTTTCCAGCTGGGTTTCGCCAGGCCCGCGCATTCCGATGCCGCCGCGCTGTCGCTCGAGATGGGTCCAGCCCCGTACCAGCCGCGTGGAAAGATGGCGCAGCTGGGCCAACTCGACCTGAAGCTTGCCTTCATGAGAACGCGCACGTTGCGCAAAAATATCAAGGATCAATGTGGTGCGATCCAGTACCGGAACACCGAGTTCCCGGCTGAGATTGCGCTCCTGGACGGGAGAAAGGCGATGATTGAACAGAACAATCTCGGCGGCCCCTTCGCGCACGGCCCTGCCGATCTCCTCGACCTTGCCGCTACCGACCAGTGTCTTGGCATCGGCGCGTGCCCGGGGAGCCCGAATGACACCCAGGGAAATACAGCCCGCTGCATGCGCGAGCGCTTCGAATTCTTCGATTTCTCGCGCCGCGGTCGGTGCGCCGAGCTCCGGCTGAACCAGAAGGGCGCGGGAAGGTTCGCTCTGGGGCGCTGAAGTGAGCTTTGGCTGGGTCAATCGGAGTCTTGATCTTCCTGTTGCGGTGCAATGCGAACGTTCCGCGCCGGCACCACGGTTGAAATCGCATGCTTGTAAATCATCTGACTGACCGAGTTCTTCAACAGCACGACAAAATTATCGAACGACTCGATCTGGCCCTGAAGCTTGATTCCGTTGACGAGAAACACGGATACCGGCACGCGCTCCTTCCGCAACGCGTTGAGATACGGATCCTGCAATGATTGACCCTTGCCTGACATTTTTAATTCTCCTTGGATTGCCTTCGTGATTATCGCGGGTCTGTCGTGAATGCTTCGCTACATTTGCCGATTGGGTCGTGGCGATGGACAATCGAAAGGGCGAGCCCGGGGTTGACCAATCATCTTCATCCATTCCGCCAATACTCATGAAGCGGCCCCCGTTGAGACGCCGAATTCGCTTACCCGCCTGATTATGCGGTCGATTGTTCTAATATTCAACGGGTCGCACCACAAACCTCCCGTCCATTTTCGAAACGAAGTCAGCTGACGTTTGGCCAACTGGCGCGTGGCCGCGCTGGCCCTGTCCACCAGTTCGGCCCGCTCTATTTCCCCGTCGAGGTACTGGATTGTCTGTCGATAGCCGACCGCCCGCAATGCCATCGAGCTGCGTTTCAGTCCCGGACGGTTCAAGAGCCGCTCCACTTCGTCGATCAGCCCGAGTTCCAGCATTCGCGACCAGCGGCACTCGATCCGGCGGTGCAGTTCAGTTCGATCCGCGGGCGCAATCACCAGCAGCAAGCTGTCGGCCAGGCGATCGGTTCCCGGTCCCCGGTAAAATGTGCTGGCCGGCCGGCCGCTCGTCAGACATATCTCCAGCGCCCGTTGAATTCGCTGCGGATCGCTGGGTCGGATGCGACGACCTGACGCCGGATCCAGTCGGGCGAGCCGGCGGTGCATGGCCGGCCAGCCGGCTTCGCCGGCTTCATCGACGATGCGCTGGCGCAGTTCGGCGTCGGCCGAAGGCATCGCGTCGAGTCCGTAACGCAACGCACGCAGGTAGAGCGCGGTACCGCCAACCACGACCGGCAGTGTTCCCGCCGACCGCGCAGCAGCGATCTCGGCGCCCGCATCGCGCTCGAACTCGGCCGCCGAATACCCTTCCTCGGGATCTCGTATGTCGATCAGCGCATGCGGAAACTTCTCCAGCGTCCGCGCATCGGGCTTGGCCGTGCCGATATCCATGCCCCGATAGACTTGCACCGAATCGGCACTGATCAGCCTGGTCGGCATGCGACGCGCGATCTCAAGCGCAATCTCGGTCTTGCCGGCCGCGGTAGGACCGCAGATGACGACCGACGGCGGCAACGTCGACTCGGAGACTTCGCGCCGGTTCATCCGAATCTCAGTCGTGCTCCGGAGCAGCGGCGGACCCACTGCCGGCCTCCAGCCTGTCCCAGAGACAACCGCCGTCTCCGGCCGCCTTCCCGATCTTGTCGAGCAAGGCGCGATGGGCGTCGAGTTCCGCCGCAGCGGCCATCTTGCGTACCAGGCGGCCCGCATCGAAGGCCGGCACCGACGGATCCTCCGCGGTTGTCGCGGCGCCATCCAGATCCAGCCCCAGCGCGACCTGGCCGCCGGTCATCATCAGATAGACCTCGGCCAGCAGTTCCGAATCCAGCAGCGCCCCGTGCAGCGTGCGGTTGGAATTATCCACCTCATAGCGCCTGCAAAGCGCGTCCAGACTGTTGCGCTGGCCCGGATGCAATTCTCGAGCGAGCATCAGCGTATCCAGCACCTCCGCCAGGTCCGTCATCCTCGGCGCCCCGTCCAGGCGAGCGAGCTCGCTGTCGAGAAATCCGACGTCGAACGAAGCGTTGTGAATCAGCAATTCGGCGCCACGGATGAAATCGATGAATTCCCCTGCAATCTCTTCGAAACGCGGCTTGTCGGCGAGAAACTCGTCGCTGAGACCATGGACCGTGAGCGCATCGGATTCGACCGGCCGCTCGGGATTGACATAGCGGTGGAACTGGCGACCGGAAAGTCGGCGGTCGATCAATTCCAGGCAGCCGATCTCGATGACACGATGGCCTTCCTCGGGTTCGAGGCCGGTGGTCTCGGTATCCAGTACGATTTGTCGCATTCGATGCTCCTGTCTCGAGTATCAGATCCGGTGCGCAGGTTCGGGCGATCAGAACCTGGCCGCCGCCGCAGTCGCAAGTCCGTCCGCACGCTCGTTTTCGGGGTGACCCGAATGCCCACGGACCCAGGACCATTGCACCTCGTGGCACCCGGAAGCTTCTGCCAGTCGCCGCCAGAGATCGGCATTCTTGACCGGCTTGCGCGCGGCCGTTCGCCAGCCGTTGGCCCGCCAGCGCGGGAGCCATTCCGTGATCCCCTGGCGCACATAATTCGAGTCGGTCGTCAGGTGCACCCGACAAGGCTTTTTAAGCGCTTCAAGTGCTCTGATCGCCGCCATCAGTTCCATGCGGTTGTTTGTCGTCTCCCGCTCACCCCCGGAAAGTTCCTTTTCGACGCCGTTGAAACGAAGTACCGCACCCCAGCCCCCCGGTCCCGGATTGCCGCGGCAGGCGCCGTCGGTCCAGATTTCGACCGTACCTGTACTCATGCCGCGCGGCAGCTTGTGGGCAAGGCACGACCGTGCGCGCGGACCGCTCGACGCATCCGGAGCCGCTCGACGGGCGCCGCACGCGGCGGCTTGCGCGCCACGACCAGCAGTAGCGGCGCGACGCCGGGGATGAACCCCCGCCACTGCTGACGCGCGGGATATTGCAACAACAACTGATGACGCGCGTGCTGCATCAGGAACCTCGGCCAGGCCGGAAGCTGCAGCGTGTTTCGACCCAGCTCCTGCCAACTGCACCGATGCCACGGATTGGCCGAGATCGACATCAGCAGACCACCAGGCTTCAGGCAGCGGATGCTCTCGGCCAGGAGTGAAGTCCCTGAATCGAGCCAGAACAGATGGCGCAGCACGATCCCCGGCAGACTGTCGCTGGCAAACGGCAGCAGATCGGCCGGCAGGCGGCACGGCCAGACCCATTCGCCGGCATCCTGCAGCATTCGGTGACGCGGGACCCGGATCGCCGGCGACGGACTGGCGGCGGGTGAGCATTCGACGAGCCAGTCGACGCCGGCGTCCGCAATCAACCGCGGCACAATTGCGTTTTCGGCGTTCTGAAGTCTGGCGAATCCGGCGATCATTCACGCATTCCGTTACGGTCGGTACAATCTGGCGCTTCGAAGTACATCATTTCAAAGCGATTCGCGAGGAGGCCCTGCAGTGACCATCCAGATCGAGCCAATCAAGGCATTCGCCGACAATTATATCTGGGCTGTTCACGACGGCCGGCACTGCGTGATCGTGGATCCGGGCGAATCGTCCGGAACGCAGGCTTTTCTCAATCGACACGAACTCCGGCTTTGCGGGCTGCTGCTGACGCATCACCACCACGATCACGTCGGCGGCGTCGACGAGCTTCGCGCGCTTCACCCGGCGCCCGCCTGGGGCCCGGACGATCCCCGAATGCCTGGAAATCTGCGGGTGGTCGGCGAAGACGATTCGGTAGAGATCGACGAACTCGGCCTGGTTTTCGGCATTCTCGAAACGCCGGGACATACCACCAGCCACATCGCGTTCCACGGTCATGGTCTGCTGTTTTGCGGGGACACCCTGTTCTCGGCCGGTTGCGGACGCCTGTTCGAAGGCACTCCAGCGCAGATGCAGACCTCGATCGACAAGTTCGCCGCCCTGCCGGACTCGACCCGTGTCTACTGCGCCCATGAGTATACGGAGTCCAACTGCAACTTCGCGCGCAAGGTGGAGCCGGAAAATGCCGCGTTGGCCGAACGCTGCGACGAGGTTGCCGGGTTGCGCAGGCGCGACCGGATCACGTTGCCGAGCACGATCGGCGCGGAAAAGTCCTTCAACCCGTTCATGCGCACGCGGGAACCGGCCGTCATCGCTGCCGCTCAGCGACGCGAGCCGGGCCGGGCCGATTCGCCCGAGGAGGTTTTCGGCGTCATCAGGCGCTGGAAGGACGCCGGCTGACCGCGTCGGCCCGAATGCCATCGCACAATGCCCGAGCAATCGTCTGCACGTCGCCTGCACGCTTGAAAAAAAGCCGCCAGACCGCTATCCTGTTTAAATATCTTTCAATCGAGATAAAAGGATATCGTTATCGAGCTCGAGCTGATCGGGCGCCACTGCAGCCTGTTGGGTGACGCCACCCGCCTGCGACTTCTGGCGCTGCTGGACATCGAGGAACTGACCGTTGCCGAGCTGGCGCGAATCACGCGCCTGGCCCAGCCGCGCGTGTCGACCCACCTTGCCCGGCTGCGCGAAGCCGGCCTGGTCGCCGACCGACGCGAAGGCGTTTCGGTCTATTACCGGTCGATGACCGGCGATCAGTCGTGCGAGATTTCGCAGTTCTGGCGAATGCTGCGCGCACGCCTGGACGACCCGCAGGTGGCCGCCGACGCAGAGCGGCTCCCGGACGTCATGGCCGAGCGCGCCTCCGGCAAGCACTGGCCCGACGCAGTGGCCGGCGACATGGAGCGTCATTATTCGCCCGGACGGACCTGGGAAGCGACCGCCCGGGCAATCGTGCAGCTTGTATCGCCGGGTCGCGTGCTGGACATCGCTTCCGGCGACGGCGTGATCGGCGAACTGCTGCATTCGAGGGCCGAATCCATCGATTGCATCGATGTCTCGCCCAAGGTCGTCGAAGCCGGGCAGAAGCGCGTCGCCGAGTTCGACAACGTCCGCTTCCACCAGGGCGACATGCACGCCCTGCCCTTCGACGACGGCAGTTTCGACACGGTGTTGCTGCTGCATGCGCTCACCTACAGCAAGACCCCCGGTCGGGTCGTCGCCGAGGCCGCCAGGGTGGTCGCCGACGGCGGCCGACTGATTGCCGCAACGCTCGCGCGTCACCGCCACACCGCGCAGGTCGAGGCCTACGGGCACGTCAACCGCGGCTTTGCGCCGGGCCAGCTCGCCGAGCTGGTCTCGGCAACCGGACTCGAAATCGGCTTCTGCGAAATCACATCGGTGGAAAAGAAACCCCCGAACTTCGAAATCATCACATTACTGGCAAGGCAGACATGAACCAGATCAAATGGCACAACCCGGAGCGCGTGGAAAAAATGTTCAACGCGCTGGACAACCGTATTCTCTTGCTCGACGGTGCCATGGGCACCATGATCCAGGGCGAGAAGCTCGACGAGGACGATTTTCGCGGCGAGCGATTCGCCGATCACGAAGACGACCTCAAGGGCAACAACGACCTGTTGACACTGACCCGGCCAGACCTGATCAAGAAAATCCACAAGGATTTCATGGCGGTCGGCTGCGACCTGGTCGAGACCAACACGTTCAACGCCAACAGGATCAGCCAGGCCGATTATTCGCTCGAGGACGTCTCCGAGGAGATCAACTACGAGGCCGCCCGGATTGCGCGCGAAGCCTGCGACGAAATCGAGTCCGAGACGCCGGACAAGCCGCGTTTCGTCGTCGGCACGATCGGGCCGACCAACCAGACCGCTTCAATCTCGCCGGACGTTTCCAGCCCCGGCTATCGCAAGGTCACATTCGACGATCTGGTCGGAACCTATACCGAGGCGGTCCGTGGGCTTCTGGACGGCGGCGCCGATCTGCTGATGGTCGAAACGATATTCGACACGCTCAACGCCAAGGCGGCGATTTTTGCCATCGAGCAGGAATTCGATCGACGCGGCGAGCGCTGGCCGGTGCTGATCTCCGGCACGATCACGGATGCCAGCGGCCGCACGCTCTCTGGACAGACGGCCGAAGCCTTTTATTACTCGGTCCGCCACGCGAATCCGGCCGGCGTCGGTTTCAACTGCGCCCTTGGCGCCGACCAGCTCAAGAAGCACATCGAGGATCTGTCCAGGGTCGCCGAGTGCCTGGTCACCGCGCATCCGAATGCCGGTCTGCCGAACGAGTTCGGCGAGTACGACCAGAGCCCTGAAGAAATGGCCGAGATCGTCAAGACCTATGCCGAGGACGGCCTGGTGAACATCATCGGCGGCTGTTGCGGCACCACGCCGGCGCATCTGGAAGCCATCGGCAAGGCGATCGAACCCTTCCAGCCGCGCAATCTGAAGCAACGCAAGGCTGCTTGAGGGGCGGACCGAAGCCCAACCATTCGCACTGAACGAAAAGCCTGGCACGAAGAACACGAAGGAGGGCACGAAGGACACGAAGGGTAAAGACAAAACAAAACAGCATCGGAGAGCGCTTTTATCTCAAACACCGGTCTTGAACGCCTTTTCTTCGTGCTCTTCGTGCCCTTCTTCGTGTTCTTCGTGCCCAGCTTTTTTTGATTTTCATATCTGCTGCCAACTCCAGAAAGGCACAGTTCCGTAATTTTCGCTGAACCCTGAAATCAGCCAACAGAGGAATACATGAGTCAACCCCAGGAACAGAAACGATATACACGCCTGAGCGGCCTGGAGCCGCTGACGATCACGCCGGATCTGGGCTTCGTCAACGTCGGCGAACGGACCAACGTCACCGGCTCGGCGAAGTTCAAGCGCCTGATTGCCGAAGACCAGTACGACGAAGCAGTCGAAGTGGCGCTGCAGCAGGTCGAAAACGGCGCTCAGGTCATCGACGTCAACATGGACGAGGGCCTGCTGGACTCCGAAGAGGCCATGACCACCTTTCTGAACCTGATCATGGCCGAACCCGATATCGCGCGCGTGCCGGTCATGGTCGACTCCAGCAAGTGGTCGGTCATCGAGGCCGGGCTGAAGTGCCTGCAGGGCAAGGGCATCGTCAACTCGATCAGCCTGAAGGAGGGTGAGGAGCAGTTCCTCGAGCAGGCGCGCAAGATCAAGCTCTACGGCGCCGCCGTGATCGTGATGGCATTCGACGAAACCGGCCAGGCCGACAACGCCGAACGGATGGTCGAGTGCCTGTCGCGGGCCCACGAGTTATTGACCGATAAAGTCGGCTTTCCGCCCGAGGACATCATCTTCGATCCCAATATCTTCCCGGTCGCCACCGGCATGGACGAGCACAACAATTATTCGGTGGAATTCATCGAGGCGACGAAGGAACTGAAGAAACGGTTCCCCGACTGCCATGTGTCCGGCGGCGTCTCCAACATGTCGTTCTCGTTCCGCGGCAACAATCCGGTACGGGAAGCCATGCATTCGGTGTTTCTGTACCACGCAATGCAGGCCGGCATGGACATGGGCATCGTCAACGCCGGCCAGCTGGCGGTTTACGACGACATCGATCCCGAGCTGCGCGAAATGGTCGAAGATGTGGTGCTCAACCGCCGCGACGATGCGACCGAACGGCTCCTGGACGCGGCCGACAAGTACAAGGGCGAAGGCCAGAAGCAGGAGAAGGACGAAGCCTGGCGGGAAAAGTCGGTGGCCGAAAGACTCAAGTATTCACTGGTCAAGGGCATAGACAAGTACGTCGTCGAGGATACCGAGGAAGCACGGCAGAATTTCGACACCTCGCTGGAGGTCATCGAAGGCCCGCTGATGGACGGCATGAACTATGTCGGCGACCTGTTCGGCGCCGGCAAGATGTTCCTGCCGCAGGTGGTCAAGTCGGCGCGTGTCATGAAGAAAGCCGTTGCCCACCTGATCCCTTACCTCGAGAAGGAAAAGAAGGTCGGCGAGAAGAAAGGCAAGGTGCTGATGGCGACCGTCAAGGGCGACGTCCACGACATCGGCAAGAACATCGTCGGCGTGGTGCTGGCCTGCAACGGCTTCGACGTCCACGACCTTGGCGTGATGGTGCCGGCCGACAAGATCCTCGACGAAGCCGAAAAGGAAGACGTGGACATCATCGGCCTGTCCGGCCTGATCACGCCTTCGCTTGACGAGATGGTGACGGTGGCCGAGGCAATGAAGAAGCGCGGCATGAACCTGCCGCTGCTGATCGGCGGCGCGACCACTTCGCGCGCCCACACCGCGCTCAAGATCGATCCGCAATACGACGCCCCGGTATGCTGGGTGAAGGACGCCTCGCGCTCGGTCGATGTCGTGCGCAAGCTTGCCAGCAAGGTCAATCGCGACGACTACGCGAAGAAGATCGCCGAGGACTACGAGGATTACCGCGAGCGGGCGGCCAACAAGAAGAAGCGCAAGCCGCTGATCTCGATCGACAAGGCGCGCGCGAACGCCTTCGAATTCGACTGGAGCAAGTACAGCGCCGAAAAGCCGCTCAAGCCTGGAATAAACGTTATCGAAGACTGGCCGCTGGAGGACCTGGTCGAGGTCATCGACTGGACGCCGTTCTTCCAGACCTGGGAGCTGGCCGGACGCTATCCCGATATTCTTGAAGATGAAGTCGTCGGAGAGGCCGCCACCAACCTGTTCAACGACGCGCAGGAAATGCTGAAGAAGATCGTCGAAGAGAAATGGCTGCAGCCGAAGGCGGTCTGCGCGCTGGTGCCGGCCAATCGCGACGGCGACGACATCCTGCTGTACACCGATGAATCGCGCGAAGATGTGCTCGAGCGGATGGTCTGCCTGCGCCAGCAGGCCGACAAGCCGTCGGCCAACCTCTGCCTTGCCGATTTCGTCGCCCCGGCGGACTCGGGTGTCGCCGACTGGGCCGGGATGTTCGCGGTCACCACCGGGCACGGCATCGAAGAGGCCAAGCAGAAGCTTCCGGAAAACGACGACTATTCGGGCATCATGCTGCAGTCGCTCGCCGACCGCCTGGCCGAAGCGCTCGCCGAAGCGCTGCACGCCAAGGTCAGGCGGGAGATCTGGGGCTACGCCGACGACGAGGACCTGAGCAACCAGGACCTGATCAAGGAAAAATACCGCGGCATTCGGCCCGCCCCCGGCTATCCGGCCTGTCCCGACCACAGCGAGAAGGAGAAGATCTTCCGGCTGCTCGACGCCCCGGGCAGGATCGGGCTGGAGCTCACCGAATCCTTCGCGATGCATCCGGCCGCCGCCGTCAGTGGCTACTATTTCGGCCACCCGGACGCGAAGTACTTCGTGGTCGGCAAGCTCGGCCGCGACCAGGTCGAGGATTACGCCAGAAGAAAGGACATCAGCGTCGAACAGGCCGAGAAATTTCTGCGGCCCAACCTCGACTACTGATCATGCGGGAAGGCCTCCCGTCGGGCCTTCCGTTGCGACGATTCGCGATCGATCGGAGGTGTCAGCCCGAGTCCTGCACATCGCCCGTCGACCGCGCACCGGCCAGCGGCTTGAAGCCTGGCAAAAGCATTGGAACGGATTTTCGATAATCGGCATAATCGCGCCCGAGATAGTGTAGAAGGTCACGCTCCTCGAACCCTATGGCAATCAGGATATAGCCGGTCATGGCGGCGGCGAAAAGAAAGTGCCCAACGCTCATGGTCGGTCCGCCCCAGAACGCAAGCAGGAACCCCAGGTAGAGCGGATGGCGCACAAGGCGATAGAGCAGCGGCGTCTTGAATGCCGGTGCCGTCGGCGTTCGATCGCGGAACTGCGCCCAGACCTGCTTGAGCCCGAACAGGTCAAAGTGGTCGATCAGGAAAGTCGCCACAAGCACCATGCCGAATCCGGCAGCGAAGACGGCCCAGCCGAGACCGGCCGTCAAATTCGAGTCTGCCGACCAGACCACGCCCGGTATCGGGCGCCATTGCCAGAACATCAGCATCAGGATCGAACTCGCCAGGAGCACGTAGACGCTGCGCTCGGCAGATGCCGGCAAGAAGCGCTTCAACCATCGCTTGAAGCCGATTCGGGCCATCACGGAGTGCTGCAATCCGAAAATCATCACCAGGCCGATATCTATCGCAACCGCGAGCGCGAGCGGACCGGTTGCGCGTCCCATATCGATCGAGTGCGGCACCAGCTCCGACAGCCACGGTGCCCAATCGGCCAGCGCGGTGCGCTGGAGGTTGCCGACGAAGGCAACCAGGTACAGGAACGTGGCCAGGAAAACCGCGTAGGAAAAAACGCCGAACAGAAGAATCGAGGATCGTTTCATTGCATTTCACCTTCGAACAGTACCTTGAGAACTGTCATTTCACCGCAGTTCGGTACCCGTTCGCCATGAGATAAACGGCTCAATTCGATCTTTCGGACGGATCCATCCGGGACATTTGTCCCGGTCATTGATCACCTTTTCGGCTCGCCGCCGTGGGCAATCACAAGGGCCTGGGTTCGACTGTGCACGCCAAGCTTTCGATACAGATGGGACAGGTGGTTGCGTACGGTTTTTTCGCTGATATGAAGACTGTCGGCAATATCGGCGTTGTGCAGTCCCCGGCCGAGATGCCCGAGTATCTGTCTTTCGCGCGGGGTCAGGTTCGATAGTGCGTCCGCGCGCCCGTCGCACTCCCCAACCCCGGTGAACTCGGTAACGGCTCTCCGGAATTCGGCCCAGGCGGGCTCATCACGAAGAAGGATATGGTTGCATGAATCCAGCTCGATGAAACCCGCATCGGGAATGTTCGACGCCAGGTACTGGCCCTCCGAAAACGGAATAACCTCGTCGCGACGACCGTGCACGACCAGGGTCGGCACGCGCACCTGCCCCAGGATTCCGCTGATGTCGACGTCTCCGCGAGCATCGAGCAGGCGGACGGCCATTTCGGGCTCTGCGGTTCTCCTGCAAAGCTCGTTGAACCAGTCAAGCTGCTCGTGGCTTCCTTCCGGAATGAAGCGCCCGGTGAATGCCTGGCGGAACACAGGATTGTCCTTGCCCCACCCCAATCGGATCATCTGCATGACGGCCGAATAGTGGTCTTTCTGGTCGTCGCCGCGCAGCTTCCAGCCCCGCGCGTAGCCGCCGTAAAGAATCAACCGTGAAACGCGCTCGGGGTGCGCTACCGCATACCGGACCGCAGTGACCGCCCCTTGCGATATGCCGAGCAGTACCATCGGAGAACGGATTCTGGCGGCCTCGACGACGCACTCGAGATCGGGCAGCCAATGGCGTTGGGAAATGTCGGCAACCGCCCGCTGCGACATCCCGCATCCACGCTCGTCGAATCGCACCAGGGCGTAATTGGCGCCCAGAAACTCCATCCAGTGCCGCCACGCCGGGCTGTCCCAGTCATGTTTCAGGTGGGTCAGCCAGTTCGACGCCTTGACCAGCGGGGGACCGCTGCCACACCGGGCCCACGCCAGGCGCACGCCGTCCGCCGAAGTCGTGAGATGAATTTGTTGACGCATCGCAAGACTCCCGACCCGCATGGCCGTCGATCCCGGCGGCGCGGGTCTGAATGCGGGACATGAGCCAATGCCCGCTGAACTCAATTTTGCAGAAATCGAGCTCGCATGCAACCCGTCAAGGGATCATTGCATGCCCGCGTCCGACGTGGCGCGCTCGATCACGCCGCAGGCAATCCGCGGGCCCGCCGCGCCGGCGGGATTGGTCACGTAGTCGTCAGGGCCTTCGTGGATGACGACCGAGGCGCCATCGGCATCGAACAAGCGCTCGTCGAGCCGGACGCTGTCGTTGAAGATCTCGATATTGACCATTCCGGAGGCAGGAACATGGATGTTGGGCATGTCGCCGGCATGGCGCCCGTCGGCGTCCATCAGCCCGTGATCGGAAGAATCCGGGTTGAAGTGCCCACCGGCCGACTTGAACGGCGGGACGCACTCGCCGGTTTCGTGCACATGGAAGGCATGAATGCCCGCCGGGAGGAACGCCAGTCGGGCGTGCAGCATGCTGCCGAAGGGAGACGGGCGAAATTCCACCGTACCGACCGCCTCGCCGTCTGGATTGTGCATACGTGCGATCGCACCATCGGCTGCGCGCACCTGGAAGGCGCACACTGCCAGCACCACCGCGAGGATTGAATAAGTGATCTTGAGTCCGTTCATCCCGTCACTCCTGATTTTTGTCGAAATTGCGCTTTCAGTCTAACGCAACAATGTTGCGCGGAAATCATTGCAGCACCTTGATTCGGGTCGTGGTCGACCCGAGCTCCTTTAATACGTGAGGACACAACCTCGTGGCGCCGTGAAATCGGGATCGGAAGGCGCTGCGGTGAGGAGATCGAGCCATGGATCGCAACGATCGGATCATCTCGGCGCTTCTCGAGCGCTACGGCCGAACCTTTACCGAGGAATTGGGTATCGAGGTGCAGGACAACACCCCTGCGCCGCTTTTCCAGGCGCTTTGCCTGTCGCTTCTGTTCAGCGCGCGAATTCGCGCCTCGATTGCAGTCGCGTCCATGCGAGCATTGCTTGACGCCGGCTGGACGACTGCCGAACACATGGCGCGCGCAAGTTGGGAAGCGCGGACGCAAGCCCTCAACGAGGCCGGCTACGCACGTTTCGACGAAAAGACTTCAACCATGCTGGGCGAGGCTTCCCATGTGTTGATAGAACGCTACGGCGGCGACCTTCGCCGGCTGCGTCGCGAAGCGGACGAGAAAACGCCTGAAGAACGGCGCCTGCTCAAGCAGATCAAGGGCCTGGGCGATGTCGGCGTGGATATTTTCTTTCGCGATGTCCAGGCTGCATGGCCTGAACTGCGCCCGTTTGCCGACCGCAAGTCGCTTGAGGGCGCGCGCAAACTGGGACTGCCGGCAAGCACGGCGCCACTCAGCAAGCTGGTCACAGAACGCGATTTCCCGCGACTCGTGACCGCCCTGGTGCGAATGGAACTCGCCGGCGAGGCGGACGAAGTGCTGGCCGCAGCCTGAATCGGTACCGGTTCAGTCGCCTGCCTGGGCTGCAGAACGCATGATCTCGTCGACGCCGCTACGATCGCCGGTAAGCTGCCAATGGATCAGGGACATTGGAATCAGTCCCGCCGCATTGAACTGTTCAAAGAAATCCGCTATCTCAAATTCCTCACCCTGCTCCAGCTTCTGCCTGGCGAAAACGCTGATCATCTCGTCGAGCTGGTACTTGCCCGTCACGTAGCTGGTGCCATATCCCGGCTGGCGAAGATAGAGTTGCTGTTCGAACGCCAGCAGGTTCATGTGGTCGCTATAGCCGTCGTCGCCGTCCATCCCGAAATGACCTGCATCGATGTTTTCGAGATCGCGATTCATCCACTGGCGCGGCGTCCACCGGGCATGGAATTCAGCCGCCTCGGTCATGGTCTTGCGGTTGGCCTGGGCATCCAGTGATCCAAGCCCGCGCGCCGCGCGCTGCGCCAGCAGGATCCACACGATCTCGCGCGCCCGGCGATGTTCGTCGTGAAGACCTGCGTGCATCGTCAACTCTTCGAAACCGGTCGCCATGCCTTCGGCGCGACTGGTGAAGATGTTGAACAACAGCGGCGACCGGCGAAGCGGACTCGCGTGCGGCTCCTCGCGCATTCGGGCCAGGTCGAACCAGTGATAGAAATGGGTATAGAGCGGGGTCGGGTCGAGGTGCGAGCCGATGGTAAAGAAATTGCGCTGCTCCGGCCGAACGTACTGGCCCAGCTGCTCGCGCAGTGCTGCATCCATCCAGGGCTCCACGCGAAGGATATTCTCCCGCGCCAGGAAATTCATCAGCCGATCGGCCGACGCCTCGGCCAGTTGGTCGTAGCCAGCCGGACTCGAGACCGGCTCGAGTTCCGGCAAATGCCGATTGCGATGTTCCTCCAGCTTCAGCGCCGACCATGCCCGGTGCAGTTCGCGTTGCAGGATTCGCCGCTCGTGGTGCCAGGTCAACGGCACATACCAGACCTGTTGCAGGTGCCAGTTGTATTCCTGGATGCTGATGCCCGACCAACCGTTCTTGTTCGGAGCCTGATCCTCCAGCCAGACGACGAAGTCCTCGGTGGCGTTGATGGCCTCGGCTACGGCCGCGACCAGTTCCGGAACCACGCCCGCGGCCAGCCGGCCGCGCAATGCGCGAAGATCGTCCGCCTGCTGGCGCAGATTGTAGATGCCGCTCAACCACAGATCACGTGCATTGCCGGTCAGATTGTCGCGGGCCTGCGCCAGCAGCGGCGGAATGACGCGAAGATCGTCAGTCAACCGCTGCTGCTCAGTCTCACGCAAGGGGAATTCATAGGTCCAGAGTTCCAACAGATGGTGATGCGTTGGTCCCTCGTGCGCGGGGGTGTCGCTTTGATACGTCCAGACGGTCTGGTAGAAGGCCGGATCTCGCGCCCATGGCCGGAGAATTCGCTGGTGAAAGTCCAGGCCGTTGATTTCGGCACGCAGCAGGTGCCAGTCGATCTGGCGTTCGACGGGCCAGTCGGAAATATCGATGGCCCGGAGACGCCGCCTGAAATCCGCGATTCCTTCGCGTACCGCCTGCATGCGCGTCCGGGTATACGAAGGCGCACCGTTTTCAAGCGGCGGATGCTCGAACTCCCGCCATTCGCCAAACAGGGCGACGAGCCGCTGGTATCCGGGTGCCTCACCGCTCATTGCCTGATCTCCCTGCGCCCCGACGCTGAAAAGACATGCCGCGCACGCGAGCGCGGTCGCTGCTGGCAATCGGCCAATGGCACTGGTTACGATAGCGCTCGTGGAGGCCCGCCTGCGGGAAAGGTAGTCGACGGCCCATCGAATCATTGCACGTGCTCCGGTTTTACCCGACATTATCGACCGATCCGCTGCCGTCGGCGCGTTGCCAATCAGAATTTCCAGGTGGTGCGCAGGCGAACGTCGCGGTCGCGCTGGAGGAATTCAGCGCCGGCCAGACGATCCAGTTCGCGACGCCAGCGAGCGCGGAACTCGAACCGCAGCGCCGAGGAATACTTGAACTGCCAGCGGAACTCGGCCAGCTCGTTGTTCTGGCGGAAATCGTTCGAGATCAGCCACCCGGCATCTGCCCGGCCGTAATTCAGACCAATGGTGTGGCGCGGAAAGACGTCGACCAGGTCGGCGCCCAGCTGCCAACCCCAGCCATCGGCGTCGCCGGTGCCCGGAAGCCCAACCGCAAAACGTTCCGGCGTCTCGAATGCCTGTCCGATCTCGCCGACAGCCACCAGGCGTCGGCTGGAATCGCCCAGGTCCCAGCCCGCGCCCAGCTTGAAGGTGGCCGTCACGTAGTCCTCCCGCAGCGCACTGGCGAGGCCCGCGGGCGCGAGCGCGTCGGGATAAACCGTCACGGCCAGCGCGCGCATGAACACCGGACCGACCTCCGCATCGCTGCCGAGGATGCCGAAAAAGCCGACTCGCGCGTCGCTGTCGTCGAAGGTAAGCGGCCCTCGCGTGGCCTGGCCGTTGCCGTCGCGCCCGTTGTACTGCGCAAGAAGCTCGCCGTACCAGCCGCGCCCGAGCTGCTGACGGAACGCGATCGCATCGGTCCAGCCGATATTCAGGCTGCTGGCCTGGCTCCGGTCCAGGCTTCGCGTAGCCATCTGCGGCAGGTCGAGATTGCTCTGCATACGGCCGAAGCGCCATTGGGAACCCGAATCCGCCGATTCGCACTGGACGAAGAACTCGTCGAATGTTGCGGTACCTGGATTCACCTGCGTACCGGTGTCGCGGTTGGTCCGGATATAG
>Ga0209936_1000468_pt1 | contig 24403 bp, 23 predicted proteins | sample SalPonR1_A_D1_MG_FD_185694 | JGI IMG/M metagenome (GOLD analysis project Ga0209936, IMG submission 185694) | Salt pond soil microbial communities from South San Francisco under conditions of wetland restoration - Salt Pond MetaG R1_A_D1_MG... ... | reverse complement strand
GCTCTTTCAGCGAAAAGACTCAATTCATCATCATTACGCACAACAAAAAGACCATGTCTAAAGCAGAAATGATGTACGGCGTGACCATGCCGGATACCGGAGTCAGCCGCCTGGTTGGTGTGCGAATGGATGAGGTTGCTGAGGCGTAGTTTTGAGTTTTGAGTTTTGAGTGAAAAGTGAAAAGTGAAAAGTGAAAAGCTGAGATTAGCTAATTGACCAATCTTAAATAAGGAAATTAGAACCAGATTTTTGGACTTCTCAGGACTCAGTAAAAAGGACTAACTTTTCACTTTTGCCTTTTGCCTTTTCACTCTAAACAATAAAGAGTTAACCCCTAAATGATTCATCATGACTCACTCCAGCTTTCCTGAAAACCTCACCATCCGCCGATATCCCGATACATCGAATAAATCATTGCGGGCCTGGAATGCAGGTGACGAATACATTTTGGAGCACCTAGATGAAATGGATCTTGCCACGGGCAAATCTTTTGCTATCTACAATGATCGATTCGGTTATCTAAGCTGTCACTTAGCAGCTTTTGAACCACAATGCGTTGTTCATCGAAAGAGCCAGGAGAAGTCTGTATTGATGAATTCACAACTAAACAATCTCACCTTTGAACAAGGTCAATTCACCACTCCTTTCAACTCCTTGCCCCAAACCGCAGATATCGGGCTGATGCAGATTCCTAAGTCCCTCGATCTTTTCAGATATTTTCTTCACAAGCTGTCTGAGTCTATTACCGATGACGGAATTGCGCTATGTGCATTTATGACCAAGTATTTCACCCCTGCACTGCTAGAGATTGCGGATGACTATTTTGAGGATGTTGAACAAAGCCTGGCGAAAAAGAAGTCTCGGATATTGATCCTTGGCAAGAAGAAACCCCTGCCCGATGCCTCTTTTATTGAAAGCTTTTCATATTCGTTTGATAGCGATTATACTGAAAACATAAAACAGTACCCGGGAGTATTTTCATCCGGACAGGTAGATTATGCCACGCAGTTTCTGCTTGAAACATTTTCTCCGGATTCAAATGAATTACAAATTGCAGACGTGGGTTCAGGAAATGGCGTGATTTCCCGTGCCATGCAAATTCAAAATCCTGATGCATGCCTGCATCTGATCGATGATTCTGTCCTGGCTATTGAATCATCAAAATTAAATATATCTGATAAAAATGCAGATTTTCACTGGACGGATACGCTGGAAGATCTTGAAGATCAATCGATTGATTTAGCTCTATCTAATCCCCCGTTTCATTTTGGACATGAAACCAACATCGAAATATCAGTCAGTTTATTCAGAGAGACGGCAGGTCTGTTAAAGCCCGGAGGCCGATTTGTTTGTGTAGCCAACAAGCACCTGGGGTATCTGTCTCATTTGAAGAAATTTTTCAGATCAGCCGGCGTACTAGCACAGAATAAGAAGTTTGTTATTTATGAGTGCCGGAAGTAAGTCAGTGGTCAGTGGTCAGTGGTCAGTGGTCAGTGGTCAGTGGTCAGTGGTCAGTGAAGATTGTTTCTATAGTAATCACTATCCAAACAAAAGTCGGTTCTATGGGAAATCTTGTGGGTAAATGAAATAATTTTAAAAAGGAAAAGTTTAAATACGTGCTTTAAAGCCCGGATAGTCGCACATCAAAAAAGCCAATTACTTATATATTTTAAAAAAGAAACACATTGCTTTTACAGATTCTTCATCAAACGGCCCTGAAAAAAGCGGGATCCGAAAAACACTGGCACCGTTTGATTCCCCCAAGGGACAGGCAGAATGACAACGCCCATCAGGGGATCAAGGGCGGCGTGTTGAATTGGCACCAAAGAATTTAGATTTCAAAATCACGCCGCCCGCTCTCTTACCAAGGAGCCTCTCATCCTGAACGACGTCCTTGCTTTTGAGGGCACAGTGAAGGATCTGTAAAAGAAACGACTATTATCTATGGCCGAAGCAATCAATAAATAGGCTCTCTACCCAAAAATCCAAACAACTGTCATCAATTTTTTAAATCGATTACTGATACACTGATCACTGAAATCTGATTTAACTATCAGCACTATTGCCCTGAACTCTCGCCAAGTCCGCCTCAGCCGCGATGTACCCGAAGGCGGGCCAGTTGCCATCATCGTATATTTGCTGCCAGATTTCGATCGCCCGCTCTTCCCTGTCGTTCATAAAGTGCCAGTTCCCAATACCATAACCAATTGTTGCATTCTGCAGAGGATCTTCTGAAGAGTCCATCAACTGATCTGCCCTGAACACACCATTAAAAACGAGCAGTAAATCCAGATAGGCATCATTCTCAATAACCTCGATTTCTTCCGAGATATCTGATATTGACGTGCCTGCCTTTTCGACCTGTCCGTCACGGCGGAGCGCCATGTAGTACCAGTAGAGCGTAGCGATTCGCATATCTTCAGTCAGTTCCAGATTCAAAGCGTTTTCGTAAGCTGAGATCGCTTCAGGATATTCACCCTTCACATAATGTGCCAATCCTTTATGATACCATACATTTGATTTCAGCGTACTGGTTGGCTGATTCAGTTCATTGGGAAGGCCATCAGGTTCAACCTGATCCGGCATATTACGCATCAGCTGAGCTGCGGATTCAAAATCCTGAATTGCCTTATCAAACATTCGCACCGTAATATACCGGTGCCCGCGATGACGGTACATTCTTGGATCTTCCGGGTGCTTGTAAACACCTTCGGTAAAAAGTGAAATAGCCTCTCTGTACTCCCCAAGATAAGCCGTGCGGCGCCCGAGCCAGATAATATTATCTGCATTTTCAGGGTCTTTACGGTATTCAAGAAGCAACGCCCGGACGTTTTCATTAAACTCTGCTTCAGTTTCAGGATCAAGTTCAGGCGTATATAATGTATCTCCCAAGAGAGACACAGCCTGAGCCCCATCCGGCAATTCCGGAAGTGCCTGTTCACTGCTACAAGCATTTATCAGAATTATTAAAAGGATAGCAAAAGCCGGCAGTAGATATTTTTTAAGAGGTGTCATAAGTGTGTTTGATAAACTGTTTATGTTTATTTACTAAAACTGAATATTGAGTACAACTTCTTCACCATTTCGTTCAACTGTTACCATAACCTGATCACCCACATCAAACTTTGATAAATTCTCCATGTAATCATAGACATCGGTAATATCTGACTCTCCCATCCCAATGATCACATCCCCATCCTGCATCCCGCCGAGATCTGCCGCTTCGCCACTCCTCACGCCCTGAACCCTGAATCCTTCTCCTGAATAAGAGTAGTCAGGCAGCACACCAAGTGTCGGCCCATCCATATCGAAAGTAGTGGAATGTGGATTGGTTGATTCCATAAACGCAATATCAGATGCCTCATATGTATCCAAAGATGAGACAACCTCAATTATGTGATCTGTCACTTTTTGAATGCCTGACACATTTATTTTTTCAGCCGTATCAGACGGACGATGATAGTTTTCATGCGTGCCGGTAAAATAATGAAGCACCGGAATTTCCGCCTCATAGAATGACGTGTGATCGCTTGCACCCGTGCCTGACGGGGTTCGGGTAATTGACAGGGAATCAGTTTCAATGTCGCTCAGTATCTCATCCCAGCGGTTTGATGTGCCGGTCCCGAATATCGTCAGTGCGTTCTCATTCAACCTGCCAATCATATCAAGGTTTATCATCGCTAAAACGCTGTCTGCTGCTACATCCATTTGATCAACAAAATAGCGTGATCCAAGCAGTCCGAGCTCTTCACCTGAGAAGGCAATAAACATCATATTTTTTTGAGGTGGATAATCAGAAAAATGATTTGCGAGTTGTAAAAGACCCGCTACACCAGAGGCGTTATCATCAGCACCCGGATGGATCATGGGGTCTTCGTTCTGTTCCATGGAAATCATCCCGCCCATTCCTTGTGAGTCGTAATGTGCCCCGATGATAATGTATTGTTCGGATCTGTCGCTTCCTTCAATAAATCCGACTACATTTCGCGAAATGTAATTTTCAATCTGCATCGCCTGCGGCATCGGGCCCTGCAATTCAAATTGCTGGAGATAAGTACCTCCATCACCTGCAGGCAATAGACCCGCTATTAAAAACTGATCTGCAATATAATTCGCTGCGGCTGCCTCACCGGCAGTTCCTGCCAATCGTCCGTCAAGCTCTTCGTCCGCAAGAAACTCAACATGCTCGCTGATGGCGGACAAATCGCCACCTTCCTGATCGGCGGTCTGCGAACAGCCGGCGACAGATACACTCAGCGCTACAATAATCAGAGCTGTCACTAACCCGTTTCGGTTACCCGTCATTTTCTGTTTGAACATAAAACAACCATTGTTTAATTAGTCCTGAAAATACAGTTTAAACCATCCATTCACAGTAAAAATTTTTGGGGCTTTTGTCTGTATTTACTTATAAAAGGACGGCATTCAAACCTGACGGAAATGCTGTTTCCCAAGTGCCGGCCAGATAAAGAGCGATAAAAGATAAGTCTAATGAAAATCATTCTTGATTCTAATTCCAAAATGACTAGATTTATAACTTATATGAGTAAAACAATCACCATAGAAAACCTGTCCACCGCCGAGAAAATGGAGCTCATGGAAAAACTGTGGGACAATCTTTCATCCTCGCCGGATTATGCTCCCCCGAGATGGCACGGCGAAGAACTGGCCCGGCGAAAGACTGCCGTGAAAGAAGGAAAGGTAACCTATACGGAATGGGATAAAGCCAAAAAGGAGATTCGAAAAGAGGTTTCATGACCCTTCGGATTCTTGAGCCTGCAAAGAGAGATTTAATAAGAGGATTCCATTTCTATGAAAAATAGGGAGAAGGATTGGGAGATTATTTCCTGAATTCACTCTACTCTGATATCGATTCGCTGATGATCTATTCAGGAATTCATCCGGTTAAATTTGATGAGTATTACTGTGTGTTATCAAAGCGTTTCCCTTTTGCCATCTATTATTATATAGAGAAAGAGACTGTTTATGTTGATGCCATTCTTGATTGCAGGCAAAATCCAGAACATATCGAAAAGAGATTAGGCAAATCATAAGCGTGGAAAAACCACCCATTTACTACCGCAGAAAAGTCATATTGACACTGCTTGAAACGTTCGGCGGAGGACTGAAGGCTACCCACTTTCAAAAGCTGCTGCAGTTGTTTACCCGCCGGCAGCGGAAACCGGCGTTTGAGTTTGTGCCGTATTATTTAAAGGCATCTATTTGGCACCCAACTTTCTAAACTTGGTATATGTCTTAGGATCGAACGGGCTAACTGATACGATTTTATCATATCGAATAGCTACAGAAAAATCGGATATCTTCACCTCAAAATCGTCAGGACTTTCAATGATCTGCTTATATATCATCCCATAGTATGTCGTAAAGTCTATTTTAAAATTGTTCGGATCTCTGTAGCCGCTGGTTAACGGATTGAGCATTACTGACCGTATTTCATCATTAACTCGGAAATATGTGTCGGTCACTTTTCCTACATATACTTTTCTGCTATCCAATGTAATAAGTACATTGCTGTTTTTTTCAAACGATTGTAAAAGGGTCATTTCAAATGCATCATCATCCTGCCTGATAACCCTTTTTTTCATTTCGTCTTTATCAAGAATATAATTACATATGGCTAATGTAATCCCAATAAATACAAGAGACAGTATCGCGGGAAGAAGCTCTGGATAAGCAAGATGTCTGTGCAGAATTTCAATCAACTCCGGTACTTTTGGATTGGTATTTTCATCAAGAATAGCAGCTCTCCAGATTAGAAACGAAAAACCATAAGATGTCAGCCCAACAACAGCAGATTTGAAAAGAATCACATACCCATTATCCCTCACAGACCTGAAACTCATCAAATAGCTGTATTTGACAAATACAAAACCACCTAATACCGGTATAAGAATGGTGTTCAGTGTAAGCATTAAGTGTTATGTGATCGAGGTAGTCTCTTCTTGCTCAGTTTTTTCGCTGCTGAACATTTTACCAAAGGTGTTATTTATCTCTTCAAGTTCTTCTTGATTCTCCTCAATAGAATAGTATTTATCTATATCCATACGAAGCCCTCCATAAACAGAACTTTCCATGTGATAGGATGGTTTATCACTCCAAAATCGCAGATAAGATTTGATTTTTTTCAACATGTTGGACTCCGTCATTTCTACAATAATATAGTTTGTACATGTGAGGAACGCAATTTCAAAGAAATTATTTGGTTACCGTTACCTCAAAAAAAGCCACCACCATAAACAGTTGGTTGAATATTATATCCCCTCTTGAAGCCCACCCAAAACTCCCTTACCTTGGAGTCAATCTAATAAAGGTTGGGGGTGTCCCTGAAATTATCGGGACTGAGATCATACCCTGTGAACCTGAACCGGGTCATACCGGCGTAGGGAAACCGAGATCTGCAGCAAATAGCTTATAACCAGATTGGTAGTATTTGCTGTGCCCCCTCCTTCAATCGAATTGGAAATTGATGGAGGCATCATGCTAAAAAAAGTAATCTACTCTTCTTTACTGTTTTTACTGGCGTTTTTAATTGTGCCAGGTTATCTATTCTCACAAACCTTAAGTGGCACCGTGAAAGACTCATCAACCGATGAGCCTCTATTCGGAGCTACTGTTCTTCAGAAAGGAACCCAAAACGGTGCCGTGACCGGGCAAAATGGTCAGTTTGAACTTACACTTCAAGAAGCACAAAAATCTGACCCCGCTATACTTATAGTCAGCTATGTTGGCTATAGTACAAAAGAAGTTAGTCTCAATAACAGGCAAACAGACACCTCACTAACGATTGTACTTGAACCGTCATCATTTCGCGGAAGCACCATTTTTGTTGATGATGTTCGGGTGGATGCCCAGGCACCTGTCTCACAGACTACCATTGCCCGGGCAAAAATTGAGCAGGATAATATCGGCCAGGATCCTGTTTACACGCTTGAGCGTCTCACTCCCTCAATCCTTACACATTCAGATGCCGGCACACGCTTTGCCAACTACGGTTATATGCGGCTTCGGGGCATGGATCAAACAAGGATAAATATGACTTTGAACGGTATTCCCCTGAATGACATGATTGATCAGGGAGTTTTCTTTTCAAATTTTAATGACTTTGGAAACAGCATCCAATCTGTTCAGGTTCAGCGAGGTGTGGGAACCACTACTCACGGAACGGCATCCTATGCGGGATCAATCAACTTTGAGTCCCGAAATATTGTAATGGATGAAGCCTCTGCCGGATTGAAGCTGTCAGGCGGTGCATTTAATTCTTACAGAGCCAGTGCTGAATTAAACACCGGCTCTATGAATGGCTATGGTCTTTACGGGCGGTTTAGTAAAACCGAATCCGATGGATATCGGGATAACAGCGGGACTGATTCCCGCTCTTTTTTCATGTCGGGCGGATATTTTGGAAGCCGTAACATTTTCAAAGTCACAGCTTTTACAGGCTTCACCAAAAATGAACTCGCCTACACTCACATCCCAATCGATCAAATCAGGCAAGATCCCCAAACCAATAATTTATCTGTACACGACATAGATAATTTTGGCCAGCAGTTTCTGCAGTTCCAATACGGCCGGAGTTTTTCAGACCGGCTTACGTTAACCTCGTCTGTATACTACGGAGGCGCCGGTGGTGATTTCCCGGTTGGTTTTACGGGCGCTGAAGGTGAGTTTATACAACAGAACTTCAGTCTGTTTAACGATCATTATGGACTGCAGTCTACCCTGCAGTTTGCTGATGGTGATCGATTTAACCTATCAGGCGGGCTTCACGTCTACAGGTTTGATCGTGTTAATGAAGAATCATTTGAGCCTCAAAGCGAGACAGCCTTTTACCAGGATGATTCAAAAAAAGACGAAATCAGCACATTTATTAAAGCGTCGCGTCGAATCGGTGATATTGAATTTTACGGAGATCTGCAGCTGAGAACACTCTGGCTGGATTTGAATCCTGATATGTCATTCCTGGCAGATCAAAATGTACCGACATCACAGGTCAGTGTGCCGACTCGTCAGTACACATTTTTGAGTCCCAAAGTCGGAGTCACTTATTTTCTAAGCGATCAGACTAACGTATATACATCATTCGGGCGCAGCGGACGCGAACCTACCCGTCAGGATATTCTGGGAGCCACAAATATCAATGCCTCTAACTTAGCTGTTGTAAGTGATCCCAATTCAGTTGAGCCCGAATACGTAAATGATTTTGAGGGTGGTTTACGGTATCGGTCAACAAGATTTGCGGGAAAGATTAATGGGTTTTTTATGAAGTTCAGCAATGAGATTTCGCCGACTGGTGAATTCATCCCGGAAGGCTTTATACAGCTCCGTGAAAATATTGATGAAAGTTCGCGATACGGGATTGAAACCCAGATTCAATGGACGCTACACCGACAGCTACTGCTTTCCGGGAATGCTACCTGGATGCAAACGAATATCGCATCATTTTCACCCGGCGGATCAAATCAGGTATACGAAGATGTAGAATCCATTTTAACTCCTGACTGGCTCATCAACGGATCCATTACTTATTCCCCACAGGCCTGGCTTGATATCACGCTTTCGGGACGCTATATGGGTGAGGCCTATCTCGAATTAACCAACCGGGAAGACATGATTCTTCCTTCATTTTTTAAGACAGATCTAGGCTTTGACGCTCGCCTCAGGAATAATATCTCAGCATCGTTAAAGATCAACAATTTGACAGATGAGCTATACTTTACCAACGGAGCACCCCTTGACACGAATTTCGATGGCTCGATTGATACTCCGGGTTACATTGTGCAGCCACCAAGACACGTCTTTGCCGAAATTGAGTTCAGATTTTAATAATACCCCGGGTACAGCAACTTATTGCTTCGAAACGATAATCAAAAAATAACTGACTATGCCTGATGATAAACAAAAACAGCCACGAATTGCAGGATGCAGTTTTTCGCTTTATCCAATGAGCGATCAATATGCAGATTTGATAGTATCTGCGCTCAAAAAAGTTGATACAGATAAGGTCTGGATCAAAACAGACAGAGTAAGCACGATCGTCAGGGGTCGCATATCACATATTTTTGATGTAACACAGGCTGCATTTCTCGATATCGCCAAAACAGGCGCACACGTAGTTTATAGCGCCACGTTTTCAGTAGGATGCCCGGGAGACACGGAAGGTCACGCCTATATGGATGTGGACGACAACGTGATGAATCGTAAGCTTATTGATCCCGTAAATCAGGATATTTCAGCAAAATTTGCACTCTATCCGATGGGTGGAGGCAACTATATGGATTTGATTTACGAACGTATTGAGGCAATGAAGAGTCACGAGGTTGACGTCGAACTCACGCATTATGAAACAATGCTTGATGGCCCGGCACAGAATATTTTCAACGGGCTTCAAGAAGTACTCCAGGCGATGGAAGATGCGGGATCAACCCATACTGTAATGACCGCCACGCTATCAGCGAATAGCCCAACGCCACGGTCCTGATAAACGAGTTTACTTGACGCGCAAACGAAGGGAGCTGCAATTCTTAAATTGGGGCTCCCTTTTTTATTGCAAGATCGCTGGCAGACTCACGAGGATATTACTTCAATAGCTTTAGAATTAGTTTGATGGTACTCTTATTAATCGTAATTTTACGATTAAATAAATCAAACCACACCAGGCATTCAGCATGAAACTATCAGATTTCAAAACAGCACTTCAATCGGTTAAAACAGTTCGCTTTCGAACTCCTGCGGGTCAGGAAGTACCCTCCCATTTTCACATTACCGAAGCAGGCCTTACAACAAAACATTTCATCGATTGCGGCGGCACCGTCAGGAAAGATTCCGTGGTGAGCATGCAACTCTGGGCGGCAGACGATTATGATCATAGATTAACACCCGCCAAGCTGCTTGGCATTCTTAATAAAGCTGATTCTCTTTTTGAAGGCCGTGATCTCGACCTGGAGATTGAATATCAAACGAATACCATCGGGCGATATAGTCTTTCCTTTAATAGCGGGCACTTTCAGCTTGTAACCAAACAAACAGACTGTTTGGCCAAAGAATTATGTGGAGTTCCAGAAAAGCCCGCCAGAAGTTCAACACCTGATAAAGAGATGGTTCAAGTTCAGTCTACCGCAGGCTGTACGCCGGGCGCAGGATGCTGTTGATAGATGAATAGCCTGAAGTACTTCTGCTGCTAAAAAAAACACCCGCTATGAGCGGGTGTTTTACTAATTCAAAAATAGCAGTTTAATATTACTCAGCAGGTTCAATCTGTACAGACACTTTGGTATCTGCCCAATGAATAACCATATTGCCACTTTCTGCTGAGATATCCTCAAAGTAAATAAGCATCTGTTCAACAAAGAACGACTCTTCAGCATCAACTTCTACACGAAGTACATCTTCGCTGACATCATATTGTGTGCCCCAGGATAGTTTATCATTTATGATAATACTCCATGTCTCTTCACCCGGCACAGTATAGAGTGAATATGTTCCTGCATCTACAGGTTCACCTTCAATCATCACATCATCAGAAAATGTAATCGCTGTTGATTCATTCGCTCCGGTTCTCCATACTTCATCATAAGGTACCAAATCTCCAAAAATGACCCGATCGTTGACACTGGGACGACCATACGTAAGAGAAACTTGCGTGGTGCCGATTGTTTGAGTTACAGCAGCATTCGGGCTTGCTTTTGCGCTATCATTAGAACGTTCTTGTGCAGCTGCAGGTAAGGCAACTAATAAAGCTACTAAAATAGTCGCGAGGAATGTAAATATTCTGTTTCTAAGCATGATTATTGGTTGGTTTCTGGTTGGTTAGTTGATACTGTCTTGAAGCAGGTTAGGAAAATCCTTTTTGAATTTAGCAATTTTTGGTGCAATTACAATTGAGCAATATCCTGCATTCGGATTGTTGTTGTAGTAATTCTGATGGTAATTTTCAGCCACACTATAGTTCTTAAGAGGTGTGATTTCAGTCACAATCGGATCTTCCCAAAGATCAGAGGCATCAGTTTTTTTCAGTGATTCTTCAGCAATCCTTTTCTGCTCATCATTATGGTAGAAAATAGCGGATCGATACTGGGGCCCCACATCGTTTCCCTGACGGTTCAATGTTGTAGGATTGTGTGTATGCCAGAAAACCTCAAGAAGCGTTTCGTAATCGATAACGTCCGGATCGTATGTAACGCGAGCAACTTCTGCATGGCCTGTATTACCCCTGACAACCTCATTGTAGGTAGGATTTTCTACATGGCCTCCTGCATAACCTGACTCTATATCAACTACACCTTCTACGCGCTGATAAATTGCCTCAACGCACCAGAAACATCCTGCTCCGAATGTTGCTACTTCTGTGTCATCACCTGTTTCGTCACCGTAGTTCTGAACTGTCATTGAAAATCCAATAAGTATTAGTGTTAAAATCAATTTCATGGCGTTGGTATCTTTTGTTTAGCCTTGGGGACAGTAACGTAAAAGTGTTGCCAAACGTGCCTATATTGCTATTAAAATTCAGCTCTTATCAGAACGGCCATAATATTGGTATAAAGACGGTTGCGAGCACCCAAAATATCAGATTCAGAACCAAACCAACCTTCAGAAAATCAGTCACCTTATACTGACCCGGCCCATAAATCATGGTATTAGTCTGATAGCCAAATGGAGTGATAAGGCTTAGAGACGCCGCAAAGGTTACAGCATATAAAAATGGTTCAGGCTGTACCCCAAGATTTGTTGCTGATTCTATGGCAATTGGAGCCAAAAGGGCCGCAGAGGCATTATTAGACATAACGGCTGTAATTATCAGAGTGATCACAAAAAAGCCAGACATAAGTATTGTCGGTCCGAAGTCAGCCAAGCCGTGGATCATTCCATTTGCCAATAATTCAGCTGTTCCCGTTTTATCCATTGCCGTCCCAAGCGGTAACACACCGGCTAATAGCATCACCACTTTCCAGTTCACGGCTTCATAAGCTTCACTTGTTTTGAGGCAGCCTGTAAGTATCATCAGTACAACACCTGTAACTGCACTGATCACAATTGACGTTACGCCTATGGCTGCAGTTAATACAACTCCTGCTATGATTAATAAAGCAATGGGAGTTTTACTTTCTCGCTGTGATATGATATCGGGATCAGTCACCATTATCACGGACGGTTCAGATTCAATTTCATTCAGCCGTTCACTGTCCATACTTAACAGCAGGGTGTCACCGCTCGAAAGCTTAATATCTGAAAGTTCATTATGCTTAATGCTCTCCTTGTGCCGAATAGCCAGCGGGACTGCGCCGAATTTTTCATAAAAATTGTATTCTTTCAAGCTCGTCCCGACCAGCCCTGTTTCAGGGGCAACTACAATCTCAACAAGTGCATCCTGTCCGCGCTTAAGATCAACATCTGCCCATTCCCGCGGGGGTTTTAGACTTATATCTTCTCGCTTTACGAGTTTTTTAATCTCATCTTTATTACCCCGAATCCGGATAATATCCCCTGTCTGGATTTTTACCTTATTTCGCTGAGCCGACGAATCCATATCCTCTTTGAATACCCGTATGACGTCAAGGTCTAGATGTTCGGTGAGTTCTTTCTTGTCGAAAACCTTTCCAACAAGATCCGACTTTGAGTTAATGATGATATCCGTGAGGAAATTCTGCATTTCAAAATCCTTAGTCAGATCGTCTTGTGCCCTGCGATTTGGAATCATCTTAATTCCGTACGCGAACATAAAGATCAAACCTGATACAAAAAAAATCAGGCCCATTCCTGTAAACTCAAACATACCAATTGCGTCCAGTCCCCGTTCAACTGCAATTGAACTCACAAGAATATTTGTAGACGTACCAATCAGAGTACAAACGCCCCCGAACATACCTGCAAATGAAAGCGGCATAAGAAGTTTTGACGGGCTTACGCCAACCCGCGTCGAGATATTCATGACAACAGGGATGAAAATAGCAACCGCTGCCGTGTTATTGATGAAGGCCGATACAAATCCAATGAAGACAAGCAGCATCAACAGCCACAGATTGAAATTTTGCTGCATACGGCCCGAAAAGAAATCACCGGCAGAATTTAGAATACCTGTTCGGCGAATACCGGCGCTCAATACAAACATAGCCGCAACAGTTACGGTTGCTGCATTACTGAAGCCTGATAGTCCCTCCTGAGGTGTCAATATGCCGCTAACAAGCAAACTGACCATAATAATGATAGCCGTCACGTCGTACGTAACGTGATCTGTCACGAATAGATAGGTTGCCGCAACTAGTAAAATTAGTACAAAAGCAATCTCAAAAGTCATTCGGACCTCATGGGTTTGAAAATCCAAAGAAAGTGGAAATTACAATAAATGCAACCAAAAGAGTTCATTCTGCTTTAAGTACCCGAAACATATTCTGCTTAATATTCATTTTATTCCGGCTTAGGTTCATCAACCAGCAGGCGAAGGGAAAATAATCCGCCAACAATTGTGGTCGCCAGCGCAATAAAAAATATGGTTGGCATAGTAATTCCTTTATCGAGCCAAAGCCCCATAAGAAACGGGCTTGCAGCAGTGCTCACAACCATAATTGAAGAAAACAGGCTTCGAACGGTACCTATCATTTTTATTCCGAACATTTCTGTCCATAAAGCAGATTTCACCGTTCCTGCCATCCCAAACGTAGCACCAAACAGGCCCATATATACAAATGACGCCCAGGTTGAAGAAAACTGGCCGCCTATAAAAAATCCAAGTATCATTGGGATCAGGAAAAACGGGAATACAGTATGGGCAGAGTATTTATCTACGAGAGGCCCCGTAAAAAGACCCATCAATATTCTGGTTGCAGCGAACATTACAAACGACGACGCAATAATAGCTGCTGTCCATCCGAGCTGCTCTGCATACGATACCTGGTAGAGAAATATGCCTGTTGCCCAAAAAGGAGGCAGCAAAATAGAAGGCAGGACAAATAATAACTTTGGATGCCTGAAGATGATTTTATAGCTCTCTTTTGTCGATAGATCCCGCTTTCGCTCCTCGTCTTTTTCAGCAACAGTCTCACTTTCACGTACCAAAAACCAGATGCCCGGAATGAGCACAAATAAAATTAACGCTGAAATTATGCTCCATGTCGTTCGCCAATGAAATACTGCCAGTAGTCCGGCAATCACTACCGGAAATATTGCTTCCCCCAACGGGAAACCCAGGTTTGAAATGCTAAGAGCTTTACCCCGCTGATGATCAAAGAATCGGGCCATAGTCGTTTGTGCGGTATGGCTGCTGAGACCCTGGCCGGTCAATCGTAACATTACAAGCGATATAAACAAGACAGAAATATGCCATGAAATCGTCATCAGTACCGCTGAAACAAACAATCCGCCAGCCACTAGCATGCTGTAACGCCGAAGCGGCACCCTGTCGATCCATTGCCCCAGGTATGGAAGTGTAAATGCACTCGTAAGCGTTGCAGCTGAATAGAGAGTACCGAATGAAGCGTTGGTCAGATTAAAAGCTGACAGGAAAAAAGGCACAAAAAGTGCAATAAGAAATGTCTGACCGAAACTCGAAAAAAACGTAAAGGATACAGCAAATGAAAGGAGCTTTCTCTCTTTGATTGCAAATGCGATATAGGTCATTTAAAAAACGTCCGCTAAGTTAGCAAAACAATAAAATTACTGCTTTTTAGAGCTCAAATAAAGGATTTCAACTTCATAAATTGATGTAGCGTTTTTCCAGCCATTCAATCTCCTGAGAAGTGATAAAGATTTAAAGCTTATCCTGTATTCAAGGTTAAATTCAAGACATAAAAAAATCCGCGCCGGCAACCGACGCGGATTCTTAAAAACTATCAGTCAGTTCCAATTCTTAGTATCGGTACTGTTCCGGCTTATAGGGTCCTTCTTTGGGAATTCCGATATATTCGGACTGCTCTGTTGTAAGCTCTTCGAGCTCAACACCAATCTTCTGAAGGTGCAGACGGGCAACTTTTTCATCCAGGTGCTTGGGCAGTACATGGACGTCCACTTCAAACTCATCATTCCAAAGCGCAATTTGTGCCATTGTCTGGTTTGTAAAGCTGTTGCTCATCACGAAACTGGGGTGGCCTGTGGCATTTCCAAGATTCATAAGTCGTCCTTGTGACAGAAGAATCAATTCTTTGCCGTCTTCCAGCTTAAACAGGTCAACCTGAGGTTTGATGTTTTCTTCTTCAGAGTTGCCTTTTAACCACTTCACATCAATTTCATTATCAAAGTGACCGATGTTTCCAACAATTGCTTTGTCTTTCATTGAGCGAAAATGCTCTTCTGTAAGAATATCTTTGTTGCCTGTGGCTGTTACGACGATGTCTGCTTCCTTCACGGCATCGCTCATTTTCTTAACTTCAAACCCATCCATAGCAGCCTGAAGCGCACAAATCGGATCAATTTCAGTAACAATTACGCGGGCACCGGCACCTCTTAAAGAGGCAGCAGATCCTTTACCTACATCTCCGTAACCTGCTACAACGGCTACTTTACCAGCCATCATCACATCAGTGGCACGGCGGATCGCGTCAGCACATGACTCACGGCATCCGTATTTGTTATCAAACTTAGATTTCGTAACGGAATCGTTTACGTTAATTGCCGGAATTGTGAGTGTTCCGTTTTTCATCCGCTCGTACAATCGGAGCACTCCGGTTGTTGTTTCTTCAGATATTCCACGAATATTTTGAGCCAGCTCAGGATATTTATCCAGAACCAGATTTGTCAGATCGCCACCATCATCAAGAATCATATTCAATGGCTTACCATCTTCAAAGAAAAGAGTTTGCTCAATGCACCACTCATACTCCTCTTCATTCATTCCTTTCCATGCATATACCGGAACACCTGATTCGGCGATTGCAGCAGCTGCGTGATCCTGAGTTGAATAGATATTACATGATGACCACTGAACGTCGGCTCCAAGTTCAACCAGCGTTTCGATAAGCACAGCTGTTTGAACAGTCATATGCAAACAGCCTGCAATCCGCGCACCCTGAAGTGGCTTTTCATCTCCAAATTCTTCCCGGGTCGCCATAAGGCCGGGCATCTCTGCCTCTGCAAGGCGGATTTCCTGACGGCCAAATCTGGCTTGAGTTATATCTTTTACTTTGTAAGGTAATTTTTCTACTTCTTTTTCCATCAAATTGTTGTTAAAATTGTACTTGTTGGTTGGTTTATTAGTTAACAGATACCTTTTAAAAAGGGTTCACCTGTTGTGTATTCATTGGCAATACATTGTAACTCTTAGAGTCTCAACTGTTTCAGTTGATCGCCAGCTATAAATATTCCAGAATTTTTGCTTCTGTTTTGTTGTAATCTCCTTCGCGGCCTCTTGAACCCATCTCTATTTCGAGAAGTTCACCGCTTGGCGATATAAATACTTTGTATGGGATACCCACTCCGCCAAGCTCATCAAACACACCATTTTCATCATAAAGCCAGATAAAAGGATAATCATTCTCTTCGGCAAATGCTTTAGCTTCTGCAGGCCCCTCAGTTAAGCCTACTGTAACGGCCAATACCTCAAAATTGTCGGGATATTCCTCAAGAAGATCAGCCATGGCTGGAAAAACCTGAAGACAGGGCCCACACCAGGATTCCCAAAAATCGATTAACACAAGTTTACCCTCAAATTGATCGATACTAACGATATTACCATCGAGATCTGTAAATGTCGCGTTTGCAATAATTTCCCTTTGTTGACTTAAATTCTGTGCCGCAGTATCCATGCTTTGTTGTTCAGATGATGATCCCGATTGTTCTGAAGACTCTTGAGAACAACCTGAGGCAAACAATATCATTGCCAATAAAATGTATTGTGCAAATGTCTTAAATTTCATGAGGCGGTAATTATTTGACGATATTTTGTGTAATTCTTTCGAAATCAAAATATAGCACTTATTCAACGGAATATCTCCTTCGAATGGTGTCCATTATGCCAGGCATAATAATTGCCGATACCATTAAGTTCCCACTTAAACCCCTTAAATTATTTGTTCTCGATACAATCAAGGCATATCTTTTCAACATATACTTGATCAAAGACTATTTTAATGAACTCATACCCTACTTTTGACATTGCGATCATCGGCGCCGGAATTGTCGGACTATCATCAGCTTACAAATTTTCTCTTTCCTATCCTGATCTGAAAATTCTTGTTTTGGAAAAAGAGAGTAGCGTGGCGGTTCATCAAACCGGACGCAATTCAGGCGTTATTCATTCAGGGATTTATTACAAACCAGGATCCTACAAGGCTAAAAATTGTATCAATGGGCGCCATCAGCTCGTGGATTTCTGCGAAGAACATAACGTGGAGTACGAAATTTGTGGTAAAGTAATCGTAGCAACTGGTGAAAGTGAGCGGCCACGGTTAAAAGCAATATATGAGCGTGGCCTGAGTAATGATATTGAAGGCATTGAATTGATTGATGAAAAAAGGCTCCACTCTTTAGAACCATATGTTAACGGTGTGGAAGCTATTCATGTGCCCTGCTCAGGAATCGTAGACTATAAAGGCATGTGCAGGGTATTAGCGGATTTAATTACGGATCAGCCGGGCAATAAAATTCTGTTCAACAGAAAAGTTGATGGTGTCTATTCGGATGAAGGAGATCTGAGAGTAAAGACAGAAAAAGAGACCTTTCACACCAAGCAGGTAATCAACTGCGCCGGACTCCAAAGCGATCTTGTTGCAAAATCTTCAGGTGTGGAACCTCATATTCAAATTGTCCCTTTCAGGGGAGAGTACTACGAGCTCACGCCGGGGGCAGAACATAAGGTAAAAGGACTTATTTATCCGCTGCCAAACCCTGAATTTCCATTTCTAGGCGTACATTTCACGCGTATGGCACTTGGTGGTGTTGAATGCGGGCCAAATGCTGTGTTTGCTTTCAATCGGGAGGGTTACAAAAAGACGTCCTTCAATTTTAAGGATACTATTGAAACAGTCAATTTCCCCGGGTTCTGGAAGCTGGCTGGCAAACACTGGCAGCAGGGAATTGATGAATATTATCGATCATTCTCTAAACGGGCATTTCTGGAAAACCTGAGAAAGCTTATCCCATCCATTACCCTGAATGACATTACCCCATCCCCTGCAGGAGTTCGAGCCATGGCGCTGAAACAAGACGGGGAAATTCTCGATGATTTCTGGTTTGAAAAACGGAAAGATCAGGTTCACGTATTGAATGCTCCAAGCCCTGCCGCAACCGCCGGCCTTGCTATTGGAGATCAGATAGTACAGGAATTGATGGAGCCAAGTGCTGGCCATACTATATCCTGAAACTACTGATTTTTAAAATAGCCCATCTAAATAGACACGCGATCTTACATAAATAAAAAAAGCCGCGCCTCTGCAGAGACACGGCTTTTGAATAACTGTTTTTGACTCGCCGGTTAGGACGGATCCAGAATATTTTCGATTCGACGATCTACATCTTTCAGATGAACAACCGTAGCACGATCACTTGTGCGCGACACTGCTCTCTGCGCATCTGCCTGAAGATTTTCAAGCTGCTCACGAACCATAGGCCGAATATCTGACTGGCTGACGTTAACCTGAGTCCAGCCGATTCGCTCACGGAAACGGGCCGGAATAGTTGGTAATTCTTCAGTCATCAGTTCTTCAAGACGCTCAAGATATGCACGCTGGAGATTCCGTCGATACACGCTGATAGCTGATCCGTCATTTAATTCAGACCAAACGGAGGCTCTCACATCATCCATAAATTCAAATGGTGAATATGAAATGTCCGAACGTATGTCATATTCTATGAGGCGTGCCAAGCGCTGTGAATCAAGAATATTATTGAGTACCCGTGCCTGAACACTTCGGAATGTATCAACAAAGTCAGCCTGATTAATACGGCTGAGTATATCTTCGTTATAGGCCCACGTTGGAGGCGTGAACGCATGTGTACTCAGGAAGCTCATTGCTCGTTGCTGATCTTCGACAGGTACCGGGCTGTATACGGCGCCGTCCTGCTCGAAGGTTTTATGATTCTCATATACGCCTGCGATATTGGACGCGACGTGCCCCATATACCGGCCCCACTGTCCAATGATGTTATTGTATATTTCCTGGAGGTGGCTGAAATTTTCACCGTCTTGCTCAACCCAGTCAATCAGGTTATCTGTGATCACCTGAAGGTTTGCAAGTCCGTATTCGCTGGCGCGCATGGCATCATTGCCGAGATCTTCGTTTTGAGATCTTGGATCAATTTTAGATGACGTCTGCCGCCCATAAAAGTAACGGGGATCATCAGCACGTTCCCGTACCCATTCATTGAGTGTTTCCTGTTGTTCTTCAATTGACATGTCTCCAAACCAGGTGTATCCCCATTTCACAGACCATTTGTCGTATTCGCCAACTCGAGGGTGAAAATTCGTTACGCCGTCCCCTGGTTGTGCAATGTAGTTGAAACGTGCATAATCCATAATAGATGGGGCCGTTCCGTGTGTATCGGTAAAAGTAGGTGAACGAAGTGAATCAACCGGGGTAGCATAGCTCGAACCATAGTTGTGGGGAAGACCCAGTGTATGACCAACTTCATGGGCAGATACAAAACGTATAAGTTCACCCATCACTTCATCAGGCATGTCCACCGCACGCGCTTCCGGATTGGCAGCTGCTGTTTGCACGAAATACCAGTTCCGAAGCAAGTTTGCCACGTTGTGGAACCAACCGATGCTTGACGTCAGAATCTGACCAGACCGCGGATCGTGTACGTGTGGTCCATAGGCGTTCTGAGTTGGGGATGCAAAATAACGGATCATTGAATATCGAATATCTTCCGGGCTGAATTCAGGATTTTCCTCAGGTGTCGGCTCCATCTTTCCAATAATGGCATTTTTAAAGCCTGCTGCTTCAAATGCAACCTGCCAGTCGTTTACACCCTGTATGAGATACTCCCGGTATCGCTCGGGTGTTGCACGATCTATATAAAAGATAATGGGGTCTACCGGTTCAACAAGCTCACCGCGCATGTAGGCTTCTTTATCACTAGGGACAAGATTCCATCGGGTAACATTGCGTGTCAGGTCTGCTCTGTGAACGTCAAGGCCGTAATCGCGCTGTGCGACACTGAAATATCCAACGCGCTGATCGAACTCACGTGCCTGAACAGCTTCTTCAGCCATCAGAATCATACTGTGGTTGATCTCAAGTGAGATGGCTCCCACAGACGAGTTGGATGGCGGGTTCGACGCTTCATATGTGAGCAGATGCCGCGCTTCAATATTTTCGGGATAGCTATTCACACTTTCAATAAAGGATCTGCTGGCATCAAGGCGACGTACCTGGTAATTCCGGCGATCACCCTGATCCAAACCAAGAGCAGGAACATCAGATTCAAAGAGTTCCGTCACATCAATTACGGTTCCTGTTGAGTCTTCATTGAGTGATTTAATTTGAAACGTCATGATGATTGGCTCGAAGTTCGAATTACGAACGGCCTCATAAATCGGTAATGTATCGCTCGCGGTGTTTTCGAATGACACCCGCCGGAGTAAGATATCATCCTCCCGGCGTTCCCATCGTAAGACCTGAGTCTCAGATTTTTCACCGCCGTAGCCAATTCCATCTGCTGTTTTAGCAATTCTGGACACCATTAACATTTCCCGGCTAAGTAGTGAATCCGGAATTTCGTAATAGAAAGTACCATCGTCTTCATAGACGGTGAAAAGGCCTTCATCTTTTTGAAATGAATCTTCAATGACATCGCTGAATGCCTTGATGCCATCTTCAGAAGATGAGCCCTTTTGAGAAGATGGACGTTCCGCCGGTGTATCATCTTGCGAGGCGCCGAAAATACCGCATCCGGCAAGCAGAAACAGCGACAATAGCCCTGTAGTGATTTTTAATATTAAACGATTAGTTTTCATATTGAATAATTATTGGATTTGATTTCAGATGAATAAAGTCGTCTTAAACGTGTTTTCATTCAAGTAAAATACCAATGGATTATGTAAAATGATCTTAAACATATTTATAAATTAACCAATTGCCCGTGGTAAACATGAACGGATCTACGCTATTCTTTATTAATATTAATGAGATACAGATGTGTTTCCAGAATCTGTGTACTTTACTGTCTTACAAATAATTCCGACGTTTTTATATGAACTCAAAAAATATTGAATTTACCGGTGCGCTCGGAGATACACTTTCGGCAAAACTCGACAGCTCAGAAAATAGTAATTCTGAATTTGCACTATTTGCCCACTGTTTCACATGTTCGAAAAACCTGAAAGCTGTTGGCCACATAACAAAATCTCTGGCTAAACGTGGTATCTCTACCCTGCGTTTCGATTTTACGGGGCTTGGGCAAAGTGAAGGAGAGTTTGCAAATACCAACTTCAGCTCTAATGTTGAAGATCTGGTTGCAGCCGCAGAATATATGGAATCGGAATTGAAAGCTCCTGCCCTGCTCATCGGGCATTCCCTTGGAGGCGCAGCTGTTCTGTATGCGGCACATGAACTCGAGTCAGTTAAAGCCGTCGCAACGATCGGGGCACCTTCAGATCCTTCTCACGTAAAAGAGAACTTTGAGATGAAACTGGATGAGATTGAAGAAACGGGTGAAGCAGAGGTAACATTGGCAGGCAGGCCGTTTAAAATCAAAAAACAATTTCTGGATGATCTTGAGGCAGCTGGCAGGGAAGATAAAATAAGCACTCTCAACCGTGCCCTGCTCATTATGCATGCACCTATGGATCAAACAGTTGATATTAATAATGCAGCAAAGCTTTACTCAGGTGCCAAGCATCCTAAAAGCTTTTTATCACTCCACAAAGCAGATCATCTGCTTACTGACCCGGATTATAGTCAATACGCTGGTAAATTAATTGCCGAGTGGAGTGAAATCTATATTTAGACTATTAACAACAATCATAATTCAACCAAATAAACTATGAAAATCTTCAAATTGAGTACACTCTTGACGATAATACTGCTACTTGTGTCATGTGCGGGACAATCTGATATGGAACAGACTTCAAATGAGATGGACAGTTCTGAAGAAGAAATTACCGAACTCGTATCCATACTTCACCCTACAGTTGGAAACGATGTAAATGGTGTTGTTAGATTTTTTAAAACAGAAGAAGGCGTACGAGTCATAGCTGAAGTTTATGACCTGGCACCAAATTCAACACATGGTTTTCATATTCATGAGTATGGCGACTGCAGCGCACTTGATGGAACAACTGCAGGCGGGCACTTCAATCCGTTCGACGCCGAACATGGAGGGCCTGATTCTGACCAACGGCATGTTGGTGACCTGGGCAATATTACTGTAGATCAAAATGGCTTTGCTCAGTTAGATATAACAGACTCCATGCTATCATTTGATGGCCCCGCCAGTATTATTGGTCGCGGTATTATAGTTCATGCCGGCGAAGATGATTTTGAGACCCAGCCTACAGGTGCGGCCGGATCTCGTCTGAGCTGCGGAGTAATAGGTATTGCACAACAGTAATATTATTTGAGACATAACGTTTTCATTAAAAACCTGCCTGGTCATTGGGCAGGTTTTTTATTGCTAACTTCAGAATCATCAGTAATTAATGAAAAAATTTCTTTTTACTCTCCTTGTAATTCTTGCTCCTGCCGTTCTTTTCGGCCAGAATAATTCCGCAATCGATGGTACCTGGGAAGGATCTATTATACTTCAAAACCAGCCACTTTTAATTTCCGTCACATTCAATACGATGGATGGAGATACAGATGGCTCTATCAATATACCTCAGCAATCCGCTTTCAATCTCCCTGTTTCAGTTTCTGTGCTCACGCCCGATTCGCTGGAATTTTCTTTTGAAACCGGGACCGGAACAGCAGCCTTCAGAGCCAGTCTCAAATCGCCTGACCCTGATGAAATTATTGGGATTTTTACACAATCCGGGGTTGAACTTCCTTTTGAGATTGTCAGGTCTGAGGAAGAAATTACGCAGTCGGACTATTTCCGCGAGGAAAATATATACATCGAAGCCGACTCAATAACAATTGCAGGTACCCTTGTAGTACCTGATTCACTTGAAAGCGAGGCTCTCGTAATATTTATCAGTGGCAGCGGGTCGCAGACGCGCAATAGCTCAGTTGCCGGATTCGAGCTATTCGCGGAACTTGCGGATCAGCTTGCATTCAGGGGCATATCAAGCTTCAGGTATGATGACCGCGGTACCGGAGAATCAACAGGAAAGAGTGATGCTACGTTGAATGACCTTGCAGGTGATCTGACGGCGATTGCCAACCATTTTTCAGAAACGGACTACACCTCATCTTTTGATGATATCGTTTACCTGGGCCACAGCCAGGGTGGATTGATTAGCTTGATTGCTGCCGAAGATTTTACCCCTGCCCGGCTGGTACTTCTTGCAAGTCCAATGATGCCGGGTGACAAGATTATCTTACAACAAATGCGTGATATTTCCACGGTACAAGGTATTTCTGATGACATTCTCGAACGAAATATAAAGTTTCAGCAGCGGGTTTTTGAAGCTGCCCGTTCGGGTGAGGGATGGGATTCTCTTGAGACGAACATCGAAGACCGTTTGAGGGCGCAATTAAGTCAGCTCCCGGAAGAGCAGCAGTCAACGCTCGGAAACATGGATCAGTTTATTCAGGCTCAGGTTTCGCGACAGCTCGATGGTGCGAAAAGCCAATGGTTTAAATCCTTTATTGAAACAGATCCACGTCCCTATTTACAGTCGCTGGATGTTCCGACACTTGCTGTATTTGGCGAGAACGATTCGCAGGTTAAGCTATCTTCCAATCTTGAAGAACTTGAACAGATTGAAGGGGATTTCACGATCGTGACCATTCCGAATGCCAATCACCTTTTCCAGGTTTCTGAATCAGGAATGCCGGGAGAATACGGTATTCTCGATAAAGAATTTGCGCCAGATCTGATCGATGAAATAGCAGGGTTTTTGACCCGGGTTGAATAAAACCCTGATAGTGACCTTCACTATAAATCTTCGTTTGCTTGAACACCTTTTCTGAAATTTCCGGAAGGGTCTTCCGCAGGTCTTGAGGTTCCCTCAATCCGCCAATTCTTTCGCGCCGGGTGAGTTTTAACAAGAATACCCATGCAAAAGCAATATTTAAATGGCTAAAATGGACACTTATAAATCAACCCAAGATTATCAGCTTTTACTCAGGTTTCCAGCTATTCATCCTGTCTCGTATCACTGTTTCAAGTTTATCGACTGATACACGATCCTGCGCCATATCATCACGATAGCGAATCGTAACCGTGTTGTCTTCGAGACCTTCAAAGTCAACGGTGATACAAAACGGTGTTCCCGCTTCATCCTGTCGCCGATACCGTTTTCCAATGGATCCTGATTCGTCATATCGGACCATAAACTGCTCATTCAGAT
>Ga0209936_1000467_pt1 | contig 24448 bp, 37 predicted proteins | sample SalPonR1_A_D1_MG_FD_185694 | JGI IMG/M metagenome (GOLD analysis project Ga0209936, IMG submission 185694) | Salt pond soil microbial communities from South San Francisco under conditions of wetland restoration - Salt Pond MetaG R1_A_D1_MG... ... | reverse complement strand
TTCTCACGGTAGTACTGTTTTTCAGTCATATTTATCAGTTTCTATATATTCTAAATCACACAAATAAGCATGTATACTGTGTAATTCATCTCCATCTAGATTATATCTACCTTCTGTACTTTCATGTACTTTATGGATTAATTCTTTCAATTCTTTTAATTGTTCATCGGTTAATGTTTTCATATTAAGCTCTATAGTCTATTATATAACTTTCTAATGTTTTAATATTAATCACTATCCCAGTTTCTGTAGCAACTTGATCATCTAAAATTACGATCATACCTATATCTACCGATTCTTTATTAGCTTTATAAAAATCTGGAAATAGTTTACTAATATCAACTACGTTTGCTTTATTAGTTATAAGACGATCTAAATCGTTAGTTATTTTCATTATATTTTATTTTTTCAATTGTTTCATTAACTTGTTTCTTACTCCTTGGTAAATAAAGATTATATTTTATATTATTCTTGTACAAATAATATTTAAATATCTTCCAACGTAACGGAAAAGCATCATTTGGATTTCCTTTACATTCTATTACAAAGTCTTTACCAACAAAATCAGGAGTATAAGTCATCTTCCTTATTTTCTTACCATCATATTCAAATGGTGGTAATATCTCAAATTTGTGGTTTTCATATTCAGCTTTTATTTTGTTTTCTTTAAGCTGTTCATAACAATAGACTTCTAATTTACTTTTAAAGTTTATCCCATCTACTGTCTTTGCTGTTGCATTTCTTACTTTTTTGTTCTTTGTTTGTTTTTTCTTTTTAATCATTTTATAAAATTTAGGGGTATGCCGCATTATACGACATCCCCTAACAAAAGTTTTATTTGACCTTATATGTACCTAAATTGATATCCCATACTGCATCTTTTTCATGTATCCATCTATTCATTGCTTTACTGTGATAAAACTTAATATTATTATCTTCAATAAACAAATGTTTACGCAGTACTTTATCCATAGCTATACCTTTAACAAAATCATTACAACTTATACAGTAGAATTCATTTTCATTTGGTATGAAATAAATAGTACCACGTTCTTTACATTTTGGACATGAAGGAGTAACAGGAGACCCATTACGTCTTTCAAAGTCAGCCATATGGATTATATGGTCATCTTCTATTAATTTATAATAGTTATACTTTTCAAGTTTAGCAAACAATTCAAAATCATTATTACTTGTAACTATACTATTTAACCCATATGAACTTTCTGCAGTATCGTCAGATTTCTTTACAGATTTTTTCTCTGCATTTGTTTTAAAAGTATCAAATAGTTCACTGCCACCATAGTTACCATAGTTGTATTTACTATTCCCCCATGTAGTAGGTTTAGGTACATGTTTATGTGGATATTGTTTAATCAAATTGTCAAATAACATATTAGTTATTTTATATGCTATATCAACAATTTCAATATCTACAACTTCTGTTGAACTATGAGCTCTATAGTAACCACTAGAAAGATTAATACAACTTAACCCAACATGGTTTTTTACAAGTACATCAACATCAGTTGCTATACCTTTTTCATCTTTATAGTCAAATATCTTATAAATCTTTCTAGCATCTTTTTTAAATTCTTTAGAAATCATCTTAACTCCACCAGAATATGTAATAAAATCTGTATGACCTCTTCTATCTGGTTGGACTATAAATTTACAATCTTTATAAAAGTCTTTGTGGTTCTTAATTGAGTACTCAGATCCAAGTCTACCAATCTCTTCATTTCTATAGAATACTACTTTAACAGCATCTTTTCTTGATAATAAAGTTTGCAATGCTATATACACACCAACTTTATCATCACCACCTATACCGACCTGAGATACAGTTATTTTGTTGAAAGCGTAATAAAAATAACCTTCTCTTCTTATTTCAAAATCTTCTTCAATATCATGTACTGTATCTACGTGAGCTACTACACAATTATATAAATCTGCTTTGCCTTTTATTGCATATATATTACCATAATCATCTTCATAGTGATATATTCTATTAGACTTTAATACTGATTTTATATAATTACGCATATTCAAATCTAAATCAAATCTTGGTTTGCTACCATATTTTATATCTGATTTAGATTGTATTGACAGTACCTTTTTGAGCATTCTGGTACTTATGTTATATTTTGACATATTTGTTAATTTTAAGCTGCTTGTTGAATGGGCTGACCTTCATGTGTCCAACCTATTCTACTTATTTCATCTACATAATTATTAAGATCTTCAATAGTCATTGTTCTGTAACTGTCTGATGTTACAGCTTTTTTTTCTTCTTTCTTTTTTTTCTTTTTAAGATTATTAGTTAAAAATTTAATATAATAAACAGGAAATAAACCTATACCATAATCTTCTTCTATTAATTCTCCATCTTTAAAATATTTATTTATTTCGTTTTCTTTTAACTGAAATATTAAAGTACCATCTTCTGTAAAATTAGTATCTATTGAACTAAATAAAATATTTGAATATAATTCGGAATATTGTTTTTTAAAATTTTCAATATTATTCTTAGTAATAGCTATTGATTTAGAATCATATTCTAATTGCTTATTATGGTTTATAAACATGTTTATTAGTGAAAAAATATTATGTATTTTAGCATTTCTTTTTAAAGCTCTCATAAACAAACCATGCTTATCAGTTTCTTTATTATTTAAATCTTTAAACATTGAACTTTTTTCTTCTACAAATTTACAGTTATAATCTTCTGACATATCGTAATTAGTAGTCATCTCTACATTATCTTCGCCTATCTCTTCATTAATCAAATCAATTACATTTGAATATGAATATTTAAATGATAAAATTGTATATACATTACCTTGTTTATCTCTTATATAACCAAACTTACCTAATGTATCTATATAAGGAGTTTCAGGGTTAATCTTTAAAATAACAGCAAATTGGTGTCCTTTTTTCTTATTGTTGTCTGAACTAGAATGAATCCCAATATATCCTTTTTTATTAATATAACTAATAAATAAATTTTCAACACTTTTTGAGATACTATAAACTCTATCTACATAAGTATTACCGTCTACTTTCCATAATAAAGCTCTTCCTAACAAAGTTTTGTTATTTTTATCTTTTAATATAAGCATATGAACTTTACTAGGATTGATAGCATAACAACTAACATTTTTATAGTTGACAGTATATCTCATACAACTATTTTTTAAAGATCCACCTTTAACCCTAATACTATCTTCAGATAAATCACTATCAATATAAGTATTATTATAGGAATTATAATAATAAGATATATCCCAACCACTTACTTCTTCAAAATTATCAATATATTTATCAACATTAATACTAAAATATCTGTCAATTTCATCTGATAAAGTTTCAATAGCACTATTAGATTTAGATGGAAATAATTTTCTTAAATGTTTACCTATCTTTTCAATATTATGTTTATTTTCAGTAGCTACTAAGTTTGCTATTAAATTACCAAATGATACTTCTATAGAGTTTGTGAACTGACTTTTAGGGTCAGTCTCAAATTTATTTTTATTAAGTTCAATAAACTCTTCAAATGCTGAAGTATATCTACTTATTACTCTGTCTATAGTGGATAGTACCTTTTTATCTACTTTAATATTAAGATGATGATATAAAGCTAATACTACAGAATAACAATGGGAAACATGTTTTAAAGAATAACTAACTTTAGATAATTCATCTATCAAATCTTTTATAGTAACATATTGAAATCTAACTTTATTATATTCTAATGTTAAACTAGTATACAATGGGGTATTAGTGTAATCTTTCTCTGAATGTTCTATACTTAATGTACCATCATTATCTACGATACTATCTAACATCTCTCCCGCTTCATCTAATTTACTGTATTTTTTCTTATTTCTATTAATCCTATCATTAGCTAATTGAACATCTTCAATGTCTATTTCACTAACATACATTTCATCAGTATTTATACCTTCTTCTTCAATAATCTCTTCTATTAATTCTTCATCATCTGATATTTCATTTTCTAAATTAAGTTTTTTATCATGTATAATATCATTTATGTTACCAAATTGAATTAGTGTATTATTATTCCCCACTAAAACATCAGTAATATTCTTATTTATAAGATTACTATTAATTTCTTTTAGACCTCTATAACCTATATCACCTAGGTTAGCCATCAATTTCTCGTTAGTATAAGTCATATGTTAATTTTTTTAATAATGTGACAGATTCTGTTATCCCATAATCTTTTGTAAAATCACTTATATCTTTTGATTTGTATTGTAAAGGTATAAACCTACATTTAAAATTATGTTGTTTTTTGTGTTTTAACATACCAGCTATACCTGTTTTATCATTATCATAAAATAGTATTATATTTTTAAACTGTTTATTTAAATAATTTACAATTTTATCTGGTATTGATATTGATTCACTATTAGGTGCTATAGCTATATAACCTAATTCATATAATACCATAGCATCTTTTAATGATTTGGTTATTATCAATAAATCTCCACCACGTTTTGGTAATTGCTCGAATCCTTGTATATCATATTGATTACAATTACTTAAGAATTTTTGTTCTCCATAAGGTCTGTATATTTTAAATTTGTTATATATTTTATAAGCATATATAGGATTATTATCTGTATATATAAAAGATTTTATTTTATCATTTACCCATACTCTTTTCACAGGAGATACATTAAATTTTCTCAATGTTTCTCTACTTATACCAAATTGAGACCAAAACTCTAAATCATTATCTGTAAAATGTTTTCTTTTTACAGCTATATGAGTCCTTGATGGTTTAAATTTATTACGTACTGTAACTCCTTTCTCTGACTTTTTTAATAAACCAATATTTAAATCTTTATTAATTTCATGTAAAGCATCTTTATAAGATCTTAATCCTTTATATAATTGAACAAATTTAAAACAATTACCTGAAGTATCAGTACCCATATCTTTAAATAATAATTGCCTTGTCTTTTTAGCAACAAATAATCCAAATGAAGGGTTATTATCTTCCCTTAATGGACTGTTAAACTTTGTATTTATTGGTATTTTATAACCTATATAGTATGAATATATATCATACTCTGTTGTTCTTTCCAGAATATTTTCTTCAGTTACAGGTTTTATATTATCTGAATCGTAAAGCATACTTTTTGATTTAGAGCCGGGGCAGGGAATCGAACCCTGCAATGTATTACCCTTTTTACTACCCGGCATAAAATAAAGGGGGCACTTAAGCCCCCTGAATTATATATATAGTATATTCTTAGATTATTCTCTAATTTAGAACGGAGCATTATCTGGTTCAGTCTGTGGAGTTTCATTATTATTAGACTCTCCCTGCTCTTGGGAATCTTTAAACGGATTACCATTACTCTGCGGTTCTTCATCAGGTACATCCCTCTCCATTTTATCAATAGGTAAAATTTTAACCTTTGATTGATCTTTAGGTACATCCATACTTTCTAACCAAGCAAATTTAGTATAGCTAGGTAGAGTAGTATAATTATTAAAATCATATACTACTTTAATACGTAGTTTATGACTATTCCATTTATCTTTTTTAGCTCTCAATTTTTCTTCTACTTGTTTAGCAAGTTGTTCAAAATTTTCAGCTTTAAACACGAATTCATCTTTAGACATAATACCTGAATTAACAGCAATATGTTTAATCCGAGCTAATTGATTATTTACTTTAGTTTCTATATTATCTCCCTCACGAGGTTCCCATTCGGTTTTAGGTACGGTATTGCCATTCTCATCTTTAAAATAGAATGCAATAAATTTATTTCCATTGTCTGTTTCTTTATACACTACATCTGATAGTACAATGTTTTCATAAATCCCGGGTTCTAAATATGAACTACCATTACCTTCTTGTGGAACATCTGGGGTCATGTCAAATCTCGCCATAATATATATTATTTATTTATTCAAAAACTTTATTTAATTCTTCTATTATTTTACTCGAGTCATTAGGTATTGTATTCTCTCCTTCAAATAATGAAGGTGGAGTTTTAGCTGACATTTTACCATCTGAATTTAAGTTAAAGTAATAGTCTCTTTGATTTCCATCCTCTACTTTTAAGTCAGCATACATTACAATTGTGAAATCCTTTTCAATATCACCTTTCCATTCTCTACCTTTCACAAATATTCTTTCTTTAGCAATTCCTTCTTCTGTTTCAACTGTTTCTGTATGAGCTGTTACAAATATATCTTTTGGGTATCTTTTTAAAACATACATTAACTCACCAATCTTAGTGTTGTAATAATTAAACACTTCAAACCCTTTCTTTATTTGCCTTGCTGTTGCCAATAAACTATCTATATAAGCACTAAAACTTTCAAGTACTACTGTTTCTATTTTATCATTTTTAGCATATTCAATTAGTTTATCATACGCATCACTCCAACTATTAGGTTTACAGTAATATTTAAAGTTGTTTTTAAAAGGCAACGGTTTAGCTTCAAGGTTTATAACACCAGTTGTATCAGGATTCATGTTCCTAAATGAATATGTTTTACCTTTACCGGAATCACCAACTATTGCTATATTATAAGTATCTCTCGCCATATTTCTCCTTTATAATTTAAAAATAAACTTGGGGGTGACAGGTGACATAGTATTATGGCTATCGCTCCCCAGTTCTTATACTGGCTCTTGCCTGTAAATCTTATTACCCCCAAGTTTAAAATATCAACTCATTATAGTACTATATCTTATCGTACCATATATTTTGCCAGAATTGTGGCCATTTCATCGTAAGTCACGATTTCAGTACCAATCTTAACGAAACCGTCATGGAACGTAACTTTAGCTCCATATTTCAGCTTCATTTCATATTTATCTTTGTAGTATTGAACAAGAAGACGGTTAATCTCAGTCCAATCATCTACAATGTCAAGGATAGGCTTATATCCTTTTTCGCAAGCAAATTGCGGACGACGAACCCACTCTACATCATGATTGGGAGCAGTACCAATGGTAATCAGATTACCAAATCCAGCTTGATTAATACCACTCCGTACAGGAGGAGCATCTTGTCCAGCTACAGTAAGTCCCAATTCATCAATATTCTGCATCAGTTGACGCTTATAGAAGTTGGCAGTGGAGTTGTTGGCAGTGTCGTTACCTACAGATTTCGTCAGATCAATAACAAATTTAGTCATAATCAAAAGTTTAAGTTTGTTTAACATATTTTCCCTTCTTCCTCTACCTTTGATTCTGTAGATTATGGTCTTCAATCTTATTGTACTTCAAGTTATTTTTAAATACTAGAATGCTAGGGTTCCCTTCCCTAACTTTCAGGAAGTGCATATAGATCAGATCTTTTACAGGCCAACCTTCTGGCCCATATGAGCTAATATTTAGCATCTCTGGTCTATGAAGTACAATTAGATAGTCTGAAGCTTGAAATACACTGTCACCTCCAAATATATCTCTTCGTACTGGAAAGTGCATGGTATTTACCGCAATTCTTTCTTTTGCTTCTATTTCTCTATTCATTTGGGATAATTGGATAATTGTGTTCTTACCGTACTTTTTCATTTCCATGAACATGTACTGTAATTCAGCTAATATTTCACGCTCTTTCTCCCCGTGTCTGCCTCTTGTTAAAAGAGTGTGATCAAGCATAATAATCATCCATTTCCCTTGTGCTACTGTTTTCGAGAAATCAACTATCGTATTTCTTATTTGTTGGACAGTTCCTGGAGTATCTACATAGTAGATTGGATAGTCCTTTAGTTTCTTAGCTTCTTCTACAGCTCTATTGTAGTCAGTATCAGATAATCTATAATTTGTTATACCACTATATAGTTCTTGAGTTGTCTTACTCATTTTATATGAGAGCTTTCTACCAACTTGTTTTGATGCTAACATCTCAAAGTTGAATGATAATACAACAAAATCCTGTTTAGGATTTAAATCAAATAAATCTGTTTCTAAACTATTTGCAAATGCTGATTTCCCACTACCTGATATACCAGCTATTGTATAGATACTATTAGGTTCAATACCACCCATACACTGGTCGTTAAATTTTCTCCACCTAGTGTTTAATGAGGTAATATTACCCTTTCTTCTTTTATCCATATAGTTGATAATCTCTCTAGCAGGTTCAGCTATTTGTCGATACTGTAGTGGTTTATACGAGCTGTTGTCCATACCCTAATTCTTCTTCTTTTTCCTGTGCTTCATCTCTCATTCGTTCTTCAAATACTTTCCATTCTTCGGATGAAAGCCATTTAGGTAATTTTTTCATATATTTCCATGAGGATTCTTTTTCCCTCACCTGTTTTTCAAATTTAAGACATTTTAAGAGGTGTTCATGTTTTTTACGAGATTTGTTGGTTATTTTATGATAGTTTCTGCGAGATCTGCTTAAATCAGCTCTTAAATAATCTTTAGTTCCATCTGGTCTTAATACTTTTACAGGGTATTCTTCAACAAATTCATCAAAGTAATCTCCTTCTTCAATGATAAATAAGAATTTTTTCCTTATTTCAATTTCTTCTGGCCTATCACCAGATAATTTAACAAAGCCTTTTATTTGAGAATCTTCTAATTCTTCTTTAGCTTTGTCTTCACCTATTACGTCTTTTAATTTATAAAAATCTGAATATTGTTTGCTATGGATGAGATAAATAAGGGTATACTGATTAGGTGTTAATTTATAATCTCTTAAGATATCGATATCTACATCCATTTCATTTCCCTTTTAATTTTTCTTTGATTTGTTCTTCGAGAAATCTCTCCCATAAAGTTTCTTTCTTTTTAACTTGCATAAATCTTAAGTTATCAAGACTGTCTGGGAGTTTACTATAATGTTTATTTAACAATTGTCTCATCCTAAATATTTCATCAAACCTTTTAAGTTCTTCTGGTTCTATTTCTTCACCAGTTAGAAATTTAATTGAATGAGATATTGTTTCATAATCTTTATTAGATTGCTTGGCTAAATTGTCTCTTACTAAGTCAACTAACAATCTAATTTTGCCATCTTTTGAGAAAGTTTCTGTTAGGGTTGTGTTATTCATTTTCTGCTAATTTTATTATTAGTTTGACTTTAGTTGTTCTCTTAATTCTTCTTTTATCTAATAACCATTTAATACTATCTAATGAAAGTTGGTATTCTTCATACGTATTTCCATTATCAAATACTTCAAAAAAGGTTATATTATTTTTATATTTTTTTATTAACAAATACCTATATTTATAATAATCTGGGTACTTTTCTATATCCAAATTTAAATAAACATCGAAATCTGTTTCTTTTATTTGTTTTGGTTTTAGACTATTTAGTTCTGTCATTTCCATTCTTAACTAATATGCTAATTACAATTATCATTACTATTATATTTAATAACATTGTAATTGGCTCTGATTCATATAATAGTATCATTTTAATGTGTCCAATGATTTGAAATTTCTTGATCTACTGGTATTTCAACTTTATCAACTAACAGATTTACAGCAGCTTCCATACTATCTCTTTGTATTTTAGCATAATGATCTGTTTCATCTTCTGGTATTTCAATACTACATTCATCATGTACTACATTAACTAATTTTGCTTTGGCATCTTTTACAGGTCTAATACCTTCTTCTAATAATTTATCCCTAATAAATACTAAAGCTAATTTAGTCATATCTCCTGCAGTACCCTGAATTGGTGTATTCATTGACTTTCTACCAATAGATCCTTCAAGTTTTTTATATCTTTTAAAATAATCCAATGATCCACCTCTTTGTTTGGCTTTTTCTTTATACATTAGATAATCTTCATATTCTTGAAACCATCTTCTTCTTTTAATATAATTATTAGTTAATATATAACCATGTGATAAACCAAAATTTTGACTAGCATCAAAGAATTTTTTAAGCTGTGGGAATCCTTTATAAAAATTATCTATTAATTCTTTAGCTTCTTCAACTGATATTTTTAAATCTTTTGATAAACTAAATTCAGTACCACCAAATGATATAGCAAAGTTTATTGTCTTGCCCTTCTGTCTGTACTCACTATTTTCATTATGCTTAGTTACAATAAACTCTTTACCAAATGCAGCTGAAAACATTTTAGTTGCAACGAAACTATGTGCATCACCATCACCATGGTTAAAGAAAAATATATATGATTCATCATTAGCTTGATCTGCCATAATTCTACCTTCTTGATTACTGTAATCTGCGGTAATAATCTTTTTACCTTTAGGAGCTTCAAAACAATTTCTAAACATTTCACTCCTTGGAATCTGCTGCATATTTGGTTTTCTTGAACTTACTCTACCAGTTTCAACAATTTGATTGTATTCAGTATGTACTCTATTATCAGTATTTACAGATTCATCAATAAAATTTAAACCAAATGAATCTAATACCTTCTGCTGTTCTCTATATTCTAATAAAGTATCTGTAATTTCGTAATTTTGTGGTAAATATTGTATAGCTTTGGCACCTGCAGAAGGTTTACCATACTTATCTTTAGGGTATATACCAAATACATTTGATAATATATTATATACTTGTTGATTGCTAGACCAGTTAACATTTGTTATTCTTCTATCTTCAAAATTTTGATCGAATAAATCTTTTTGATAATATGATTTACGGTATGATTTGTCAGATTTAACTAATATTTTATCTAGTTTATCAATAGTCTTTTTTACTTTCTTCTTATACTCTTGTGATATTTTTTTCCATTTATCTTTATTTAGATACATACCGTTATACTCAATATCACCAAGAGCTAATGTAACTTGATTCTCTAATCTAGCACAATTGTTAAGATCAAAATAATTTAATAATGATCTTTGTACTTCCATTATTTCAAGTGGATATATCACATCATTAGCACCATATATTATATGTTCATAAGTAAAAGGCTTACTACCTATATACATAATGGTATTTCTTATTTCTTTATCCATTTCTTTACTAAAATGATGCCTATAAACACCTGCTAGTGAGAATCTTTTATTCTTTTTTATATAATCCTTAGAATAATAACCATTATATATAACAATATCTGATAACATTGTATCATAAACTCTACTCAATACTATATCATATCTTTTGAGCATATTATAATCAAATTTAATATTATGCCCAACGAATACTTTATTATTATCTTCTAATATAGGTTTTAGTTTACGAATATCATAATCTCTGGCATCTATAACATATTGGTTATTTTCAGTACCTAATTGAAGCATGAGTACATAATTATTAATAGGATCAACACCATTAGTTTCAACATCAAGTGCAATAATCTGTTTATCTTTCAAATCATTAATGATGTCTGCCATCTTAATATTATGATTAACCCCTTTATCTTCAAATAATACTCTCTTCTTAGTTAATAGATGTATCATTTTAATTCATAATTCAAATAATCAATTAAACTGTCTAAAGAATCTTTATTCAAATCCTTTATTAATATTTCTTCTGTATATTTATTTGGACAATTTTTAATTACTAATTCAACACCATCTTCATCTTTAGCTTTTACAACAAATATATCTTTACCTCTATCGTATTCATCAATATATCTAAATATTTGATTTACAATAGATTTGTTATAATCAGTTTGTATATTTCTTATTTCTTGCATAAGTCCTTTATCTTGAGTACTCATTATTTTTGAAAGCTCACCTATCTTATCTATAGCAGAAAATATATGAACTTTATAATTATGCTTTTGCATTTCAACTTCTAACTTATTTATATCATTACTCCCTTCAAAATCTTTTATTATTATAAGCATTAGTTCTCCTTATAGCTTCCTCTAGAGGAATTTCTTCCTCTCTACGAATTAATATATAACCATCGCCCTCACAAGTACTACAGTTATTATAACCAGCACCTTCACATTCAGGACAATCTGTTCTTAACTTGTTTATAACTTTAATATATTGCATCATATTTCACAAGTATCATTATTACAAAATTTCTCAGGTTCTGCATCTTCTGCAATATCATCAAAATTTAATGTATTATTCAACTTTCTCATTTCCTCTTTATATCTTTCAGGAGTAATAGCTTCATAAGGCATTTGTGCATAAGCACCTTCTTCCAATCTTGGTAAAAAGCTAACACTCTTTAATTGATATTGAAAATAATTTAAAGCATGTTTTATATTATCTGCTTCATTTTTATTAAAAGTAACTGTAACACTGACTTGATTGTCAGCCCAATACTTTTGAAGGAAAGCAGCTAATGATAATTGCTCCCACATACTTACTTCATTTGCAGGTCTAACACCTTCAATATGAACTGGTACTTCTACTACAACTGAATTATTATCATATACTGAGTTTTCTACTTTATAACCAGCATTTTTATAAATATCAACAAGTTCTGAATTCTTTGATAATGTAACCCGCCTAATATAATAATTTGATTCAGGATAGTGCATACCAGGAGTAACACCAGGTAATAGACTTACTGTACCTGAAGGTTTAACTGAAGTAGTTTTTATACTTCTTGGTATTGCTAACCATTCAGAATATACTTTATCATAATATTGAATTGTATAATAACCATCATCTAACCATTTTCTAAGTTCCTCAATTCCACGGTTATCAATAAATTCTGCAATACCACTAACTGATGTACCAATCCTACGATTTCTAAGCATTACTCTATTAGTTTCAACCCAATGAGTATTACCAAGAGTCACAGTTTTAGCATATAAATATGCAAATTTCAATGTTCTCAAATAATCTTCATATGATTCAGCTTTAGTTGGGAATGTCTCTACTAAACAACACATTTCAGCTGATTCTAATGTTTGTTCAAGACATGGATTTGCACCTTTAGCTCTTCTATCTTTATAATCTGCTTGATCTTTCATTCTACTAAATCCACGCATATTATCTAACCACATATATCCTGGTTCACCATTAAGCTTAGTTCTTTCAGCTACATCAGAATAATCCATACCTAATTCAGCATGAATAGAATTATTTGATGTCCAACCATATGAAGCTCTATGTGGATTCTTATTATAATTTTTCAAATCTAAATAATCTCCACTTGTGCCATCACCAAGAGCTACTTGAGCTGTACGTCTTACATTACCAGCTACAACACAAGTACCAATGAAATTCATAATATCTACAATATCAGTTTCTGTAATATACTCACCAGCTCTACCTGATAATTTATCTTTAATCTGATTATGTAGATCTTCTAATGGTTTTGGCCCAGATGATGTACCACCAAATGTTTTGATAGGTTCACCAGCTTTCCTTATTTGACTATAATCAAATATAGGCATAGCTGAATTATCTGCTAAATATGCATACAGTATGAGTTGTAATGATTTAACCCAACCTTCTCTACTATCTGGTATAGTATAATGGTACTCACTTTGTGGATTCTTTATTTCAATCTTATTTGCTCCATCAGTATCAAATCCTACACCAACTCCAAGCATTGACATATCCATCATAAATTCAAATGGACGTGTTGGTTCTTTATCTATATCTTTTGTACTATAGAATGCACAATTATTGAGTGCAGCATATAATCCACGTTTGTGAATTACATCTGTACCCATAGCCCATAAGCCACGACCTGGTGGTAGAAATTTCATGTTAAACATTCTATCGTACATTTCTTGTGCCGATTCTTGGGCTTTATCTTCATCCCAACCAAGACCAAATTTATTAATATGATCTCGTTGCATTGTGTATGTTCCTTCAACTACTCGTCTTACAGTTTCATACCAATGTTCATTTCTCTCTTCACCATTTTTATCTTCAATTTTACGGGAATAAGTACGGATATAAGCTAATTCACCTAACCCGTTAAACCCGAAATTTGGTTGTATTTGCTCGTATTTTTGTATAAAAGAATCGTCTAATTTAAACATTTATTTTATAGGTAAAAAATGGCACCCCTTTTACAGGGTGCCCCTAATATTTTTATTTGTTATGCCTTAATAAAGGCCTATAGATTTACTGAAATTTTGTGAAAATCTTTTATATCTTTAGGGATATTGTTTTTAATTTTAACATTTTTTTGTATAAACTCATCTACATTTTCTTCAACAACTTTTAAAGCTTCATCAAATGTCTTAGCTTTTTCTAATGATTTACGTATTGTATCAAAAGATGAAGTCATATGATTTATATTATCACTTTGATTTAAATATAAAATTTTTATATAATTTAATATATAAAATATTACTTTAGATTTCTCAATTTTACTTAATTCTTCAAGTTCTTCTTTGTCTTTACTAAAATCATAAGTATATTCAATATCTAATACCAAATCATAATTATTATCTTTTTTATTTTCTGCTGATACTAAAATATTAGCACATTTGATATTATCAGTTTCTTTTAACAACTTTTCTAATTCATCTTTATTTTCGTAATCATTGTTATCTACTTCGTTCTTTAAATCTTCAAGTATAAATTCTAAGAACTCTTTATAGTCTTCGCTACTTAAATCAGATTCAGGTACTTTTGTTAATTTAAGACTTTTTTCACTAGATGATTTAAATACATATTCATCACTATTTACATTAAAAAGATCTCTATTAGAATAATTAAAAGCATTATAATTAGAAATAAAATTATAATACAATGCTATTTTAGATAATAACTTATTAACTTTATTTAGTTCTTCTTCTAGTTTATCTTTTATACTATTATCTAAACCAAATATTATAAAAGGAGATGTAATAGATTTAATATACATAGAATTACTTGCTTGTAGTATACCATAATTATGTGTACGATTTGAGATATCTTTATAAATCTCTTTAGTAATCCTATTTACTGTATTTATTTCATCATATTCATCTTTATCAACAATTTCTTGTACTTGTTTTAATTTCTTATAATATTTTTCAGGGTTATCTAAATTAATTTCCCTAAGAGTCATATTATTTTTACTTAACGAAGTACCAATATTTACTTCTCTAGCATATTCCCCTGAGATAAGAGAAAGCCTGTTAATATCTTTAATAGTATTATCAATTATAGTAGGAACTGCGTCTAGGTGATTTTCTGTTAATGATGATAAACTATATTGTACAAAATTCTTCTTATTAACATCTGTATTTTTTAAACTGTCATCTTCATATATTAATATGAAACTATTTGAAATATTTTTCATAATCAGTTTTTTTGTTCAATTTTTTCAATAATCTGAGATTCTATTTCAACTTCAACTTCTTCAGAGGTATTCACTTCTTCCAAAATATTTTCAATCTTATTAATTGTTCCTTTTAATTTATCTGCCTCTTCTTTGCTATTAATATAACGGTAAATACTTTCAATTTGTTTGAGTTCAGTTAACTCATAGATTTTCCTTGTAATATTAATCTCATCATTCTTTAATCTGATATTAGTTTTTAAATTAACTAAATCATTAGACAAAGAATATTGACGTATTAGTAATTCATTAACACGTGCATCTTTATCTTCTTTAGCCAATTCTTCATTGTTATAAACTGAAATAATTTGCTTTTTATTTTGTTTTAACTCATTGACTAATTCTTTTTGAAGCTTAATGGCATTTTTAAGTTTAAGTTTCATTTTTGATTATTTTGTAAGGTAAAAAATACCCATCTAATATTACTTAAATGGGTATCTTTGTTTTAAATTTATACGATAACATTAAATTTTGTTTGCATATGTTTTAAAATCTTTTACAGTTATTACTCCATTACGTGATATCACTTTATTCTGTTTAGATACAAGTGAATTCTTACCAGCAATGACATAATTTAAATCTTTACCTAAAGCTTTAGGATAAAATACAGCAAGATAAAAATCTTCATAAGAATTAATCAAATGAGATTTATTTACCATTTTAATATATTTATCAACATATTTTAATTGTTGGTAAAACGACATTTCTTTTATCTCGCTAGTTGAAGTACCCAAATATCTAGCAGTACGTGGTGTCCATTGTAGTACACCTGTTGCATTGCTAAATGGATTGACTGCTTTAGTATTTATACGACTCTCTTTAAACATTGTCAAAATAACCCATTCTGGTTCAATGTTGTGTCTTTCAGAGATATTATAAATTCTTGTCATACTAGAGTCATTAAACAATTGTTCATTTTCATTGAGCAACTTATTAATAAACTTCAACTTTTTATTGCTATTATTAGCTTTAAGTTTGTCTTGAATTTTGTCCTTAATTATTTCTTCTTTATAATTTTGGACGATTTCTTCATCGGTCTTACAAATTAAAGATTCTTCAGCTGGTGCAACAGCTTTTGTAGTTATTAACAAAACTGCTGTAGCCAGCGATAAAAGTAACTTTCTCATAACAAAAGTTTTGGTTCAACATAGTTTTTGATTACTGTTGTTTGTAGCCCTTTCTACGTTTCTCTCTTAATAAAGTTTTACATTTGTGGTTAAAAAGGGCTGATGCAATATATGCACCAACCCTGTAAATTTTTGTTATGATGGTTTTTAATATCTACCACTTTGTGTAATATGTATATAAGTGGTATGATCATGGTGTTCACTTTCTTTTTTTACATTCTCATTCATCTTATTTAGCAGCGTTCCTGCTCTAAATGTTCTTTTGTTTTCATAATCATCTTCAATGCCAACAAGTTCATGGATGCCTTGAACAGCATATTGTTTAGCATTGTAAGGGACTTTTATTTCTTTGTATTTCTCATAGAAATAGTCCACAATACTTGTAGGTTCAATATTTGTAAGATAAATAAGGCCTACAGAATAGAGCACAGCAAAAGATTCATTCCCAGCTTTATACTTACTCATTCTTCTAGGGAAATGAACTGTTACTAGTTCAAATATAGGGATATAAGAATGTGCGTCAGACGTAAGCATAGAGCTGATTGATCCTTTTTTAGTGAAACCAAATCGAATTTGATCACTTTTAAGATCAATATGTTTATACTCAGGGAATAAAGCTTTTGCCATCTCAAGAACTTTACGTTTTTGTTCTTTGGTAAATGCTACTTTTTTCATGGTTAAAATATTTTCAATGTGCAGTTAGGTTTTCATTTTTCTTATTATTTTTTAAGTTTAACAATAGATTAAGAATAATTATTAACTGACATTGAATTAGTTGGGCCTCTTGGCATACATCCTATTATTGCAAGAGAATTGTATACCAACAATAAGGATACAGTAGTGTTTACAGTATTATCTATACTGTGTTCTAACAGATTATAATTATCTGTTATATACACTACATCTTTGTTTTTATTTGTTGTAGTATAAAATGTATTATGAATTGGTACTCCTTCTTTATTATTTCCTGGATTGAAATTTAAGAAGTTGTTTACCATCATATCATATACTATTACAACAGCTGTATTATCACGAGCTGTCCTTAATTCTGAAAATTCTGCTATTATATTTTCTGCAATTGTACTAATATTGAAGTCCACTGATTCCTGTTCTTGAGTGATTACAAACTCAACTGAATCAAGATTATCAGCTTCTTTAAGAACTTCTGTCTGATATTCTATGTACAGTAATGCAGCAAAAATAATAGACAAAAATATAATAATCTTTTTCATAGTTAGTTAGTTTAGATTTTAAGATCATTTTTGATTTTGTCTTTTTCTTCTTTTGCTTTCTTAACTTTTTGTTCTAATTCTGCAAGATTTATTTCAACACCTTCAACTTCACTTTTAAATGATAATGTGTCACTATATAATCTCTTTTTAGTCCTGTGGTATTCTAATTTTAACTCAACATAATACCTAAGAGATTTACAATAATTACATTGACAACTACCATTTACAAGTTGTATATTCTTTTTACCTTTATGATAATTAGGATCAAAGTAGTGTCTTTTTTCTCGCAGTCTTTCAATAAAAGCTAAAGAGAAGACTTCATCTATTTCTAAATTAGCCTTCTCAATAGCTTCATTCATTATTATATCTGGTATCATTAGTACTTAATTTTGTACAATTTTTCCAGCTTAGTGAAATTGCCATACCAAGCATCATTAATAGCCTCTTTAAGCGTTTCAAATTTATCAAGTGCTTGCTTTTTCTTGTTATAAGCATCTTTAGAGTATACAGGCCCTAAAGATTTACCATCTTGATAATAATTTTCAACATCAGGTTTGATACTTTTTAAAGTATTAACTTGATTTTCATAATCTTCAAACGCTTTTTTCAACACATCTTTACGTTGTTTATTGATATCCTCTTTAATTTCATTGAGGATAGTATTTTTAGGAGCAAATTTGTCAACATCAGCTTCATCCAAAGCAATTTGAACTGGACTGATATCCAACAATTCAACAATAGTACCATCTTTCATTTCAATAGTACTATTTTGTTTTTGTTGCTCCTTTTGATCTTGTTGAGGCTGTTTTTGCTTAGGTTGCTGAGGCTTTTTATTTTTACCACTCATGTTAGTTAGTTTTTGTAAGGTTTACACTTGGTTATTCAGACTTTTCATCAGCCTTTTTAACTAGCTTTACATTTCTAGCCATAGGTTTCTTCTTTTTGTTATCATCAGGTGGATCTGACAAAATAAAAGTAACCATATCACCAGGATCTAATTGAGGCGTTTTACCTTCAGAGTCTTCAGCGATTTGACTACCATGAACGAACACGTCATCATCTCCTACCTTTTGACCTTCAGGTGTAATAAACCCGTAATTATCTTTCTTTCTGTTGAACCATGCTACTTCACCGTAGAATGTCACATCATCCTGATGTTCTTCTTGCTTTTTAGACTTCTCTTCTTTACTCATTTTTTAAAACAAATTTAGTGGTTAATAATACTTATTCTGACTGATAAATTTCACCATCAGCAGTCTTTTGAGCAAGAGTTTCAAAGAATTCATTTACTTCCTCGCTCTTTTCAACATACATCTTCAGCTCTTCAATACGTTCTTCATAATCTGAGATTTGTTCACGCATTTTCTTAGCTGCAGTTGCGTTCTTCTTACGTTGTTCTTCGTTTAATTCAAACTGAGCATTAAGTGCACTATTCTTGTCAGTGAAGATAGCACCATCATCATCAACTGCAAACTTTCGCTGTGACGCACTGTTTTCATTAATAATGACATATTTACCTTCATCGTCAAGTCTTAGTGATCTAACTTTAAATTTGACAACATCATACCAATCTACATTAGAAATTTTATCACTGCTGTCAACTTTATCTTTACTTATTACAAATCCTTCACTGTTCAAATTCAGTTCCAGAGGAGAAATAGTTCTTGAGTCCATAGTTAGTTAGGTTTTTTTGTTTAGATAGTTGATTAATTTTTTATTTTTAATTTCTTTTAATGCAATGTAGTAGTTATCTGCACCTTTAGCAACTTTATACCATGCATTTTTGTGGTCTATAAATTTTACTGCCAATGTTTGCACTTCCTGTTTAATTGTCTTAATGGGAATTTTAATACCTAATACTTTTTTGTATTTAAGTATTGACTTTTTTTGCATTACAGTGTATACATTGTTTGTTTTATCTTTGTTAATTAATACATACTTTAAAGTTTTCATGTTTGCAGTTTTTGATTAAATAATAAAATAGAAAGTGCTGGGTTGTGCAATGTTGCTTATTATAGCATTTAGTATATATCAGCTAACGCTCCGATATATTTGTCATTGCACACCCGCATGATTTGTTTGGTAAATTGCATAGGAAGGCCTCGATCACCTATTATACAATACACATTACTGGCAAACTCTGATAAATTTGACAAACTTGACATCTTAAGCTCTATCTGTTTTTCAATTCATTACTCTATGTATCTTATAACAATTTTACCTAGGATAGTTATAAGATCCAACCAACTGTCAGCCACATCATAGAAGTTATGAATTTACAACTTCAAGAGCAAATCACACGACGACCACTGCTACTTATTCCATGCTTCACGAATACAAATCGCAAGCAAGCCACCCTCCGAGTACTGCTACTATATCTTCACAGTCTGTACCCTAAATAAGTCTCAGCTTAACCTGATTTTTTTGCGTAGTATCAGGGTTACAACTACATTTGACAATAATGGGCGAAGGTGGGATAGTATACTTATTTAGATTTCTATTAATAATATTATAGGAGACTGATTCAACGCCTTTATCTCTATATGTATAGAGCATGCAAGATTTAATATGATTTGGACTCATATAATTGATCTACCTCAACAAGGTTCGTGACACACCACGATTTAAGTCACCAACAGCCTACCGCAATTATCTAGAAACCATCAGCTTTGTTTATACATATTCTACCATCAAATTCACCATGAATAGTTGGTATTTAGTATAAGTGCAAAGCAGTATACTTCTCGCCCAAAACGCCACAAGGGGAAAGCAAACACGGGGAATTTCAGCGGTCAATGGGGGATTCGCACCCCCTTCATCCTCAAGGAATTGACCTAAACCACAAAAATATTGTTACATAGTAGCTAAGATAGACATAGCTGCTACTTGCTTTTTAGTATAATTATCTTTGTACTGAAAGTTATCTTCCAATACAGATCTGGCTACAACATTCTCTTTAGAAACTATTTCACCAGATTCTAAAATCAGGACATATTCTTGAGGTTTATCATCATCCACTTTTGGATTTTGTTCAACCATATTGAGTATGATATATCCCCTTTGGAGATCAATCTTACTATAAGGTATTATATCCTTGGGGGATTCTTCAAACATTAGTCCTGAACCTTTTATAAGATCAGTTGCTAATTTTTTACATCTGTTCTTATGTGACTTCGTCTTTAAATCTATCTCTGCCATAAGATAATTCAAAGATGAGATAGAACTGTGTGCATGTGAATATGAATATCCACATACATTTTTGATTTTGTAGACATTGCTACTTGCCTGACGTTTTAAATCTTTTAATTCAGACATTCTTACACTAAGTAATAGCAATTCTTTAGCAATCTTTTTCTTAGTCTTTTTTTTCATGGTCTTTTATTTTAGAACGGAGGTTCGTTCATAATTTCTTCTTTCTCACGACGATTGATTATACGCCATTTATGAACATCAACAGTGTGACATACCATATAACCATGTGTATTAAACATTTCAATGGATTGTCCATGACCACGTTTCAAATAGCCTTCATTTTTCTTTTCACCATTTGATTCACGTGTACTGTATTCAGCATAAATCCATTTACCATTAGGAATACTCTTATTATTATTCTTTTTAAGATTTTTCCCAGGCTCTTCAATTTGAAATTGTTCTTTCATTGCATTTACAAATTGATGTGCTTTGTGAGGAGTATAATCTTCTTTGTAACGGAATACATAATCAGTAAGAATATTTACCAACTGATTTCTATCACCATCAGCAATCATTTTACAAATTACTGTTCTGTAAGTGGTGATGAAATTGTCTTCATCCTGATTCTTTTCCCGTTTCCTTGTGAGAAAGTCAGCCTCAAGATTATCAAATTCTCGGGCTTTTAATGAGGTATTTTCATGAATCTTCTCATTTTCTTTCTGTTCTTCTGTACTGACAGGTGCTTCCAACTTTTCTTTTTTGTTAAAAAGTGAAAGCTGTTTGTATTGAGTTACTTCTTGAGGAAGCCTATCAAATCGTAACCCTACTGTACTAGGTAACAAATTAGGAGCTTTACTTAATGTGTTTTTTACTCCTTCTTGTACCATTATTTCAGCTATAGCTCCATATTCTTGAGCTTTAACTGCTACAGCAGCTTGATTATGATAATCACCTTCCAAACGATGACGTTCTGCTCTACGTTCAAGAAATTCAGCAAAATTAATAATGTCAGTAACCGTCAGGTTATTTACTTCAATATTCATGATAATTCAATTTAGTTGGTTAGAATTCTATTTACTCAAAAAAGCGAATGATTGCTTTCTTGATTTCTTCTTCACGTACTTGTTCTTTAATTTTACGATCCATTTTATGAAGAATGTCATCAACAATACTGAAATCACGACGGTTTTTGAAACGGCTTACTTTATCTGTATACTCATTAGGATTGAGTTTCTTCAAAATACTAACGATTTGAAGTTTAAGCATACGATGCTCTTCACTGAAATCTTCTCCAATCCCAATGGATGAGTTGATTTGATTAATAGCTTCTAGTTCATCAAGATAATAATTCCTTATTCTCTCATTATTGTTGATAGAAAGATTAAGGTACTCATTTCTACGTTGTTTAAGCAAAGTCCTGGCAAGCTTTGATTCATTAAACGTATGACTTTTTGATTTACTTTTTCCTTCTACTTGACCAATAATATCATCAAGTTCTGCTCTTTCATGATAAGAGAGTTTACCGCTAATCATTTTCTTTTTACGATAATCTTTAAGCTTTTGCAAAATAGTTTTTTCTGTCCTATTCATAATAATTTAATTTAGTTAGTTAGTAATAAGAAAGGGGAGCTCAAAGGCTCCCCAAAGCTTGATGTCACTGTTAGGCAGCTGCTCTAAGCAACCGGCTAACTGTTGATTCATCGTCATCTAGAAATCATCTATGTCCTTTAACTGTTGACTGCTCGACTGTTATGTCAAAAGCCAAATTCAGCCCCATATTTTTAAACGAATCTAACCAAAGCAGGTTACACCCTAAGAGCTACTTAGGTTACCTACCACCTACAGCCAATCAATTTGAAACTGCTTTCCTCACCTGCTTTAGTTGGCAACGCTCTGATTTAACAGAGTGTACCTTAAATATTTCGTTTTGCCATTACTATCTTTCTGATAGGCATGGATTTTAATATCCTTTGAGCACTCGATATTCTTTTCTTTCATCATTTGTTTCTTCAGCTTCTTTTTAAGTTTCCTTGGAATACGTTGTTGTTTCATAAGCTGAGTTTTAATTAGTTTAGTGGAGCTGTCGGGGATCGAACCCGAGTCCATAACAGAAACAATCAACGGACATAGACAAAGCATTTATTCTTCACCTATAATAGGTGGAAGATTTACGGTATCATAACCATTTATATCACCGAGTTTATGCCTAGCATTTCTCAAAGATATAATGGCTGAAGTTAGTTGTTGTTCTACAAGAGCAATTTCTGCATCAGTAGCATTGTACAAACTTAATGTAGGCATTATTTTGTGTCTACCTTGTTTATATTCAATTGCTACTCGTAAATTTACCCTATACATATCATACTCACTGTCAGGCTTATCATTTTTAACAATTTTGACAGTAGCATAATTTCCAAGGAATATTTCACCTGTTTTAGTCAGGCTCTTCCCTTGTCTTAATCCTTTGTACTTTCTTCTTGCTGCCATAGTTAGTTAGTTTTGTTTTTGATTCAATAGCTGATTCTGATACCCTTAAATAAATTGTATCTGAACCAAATTTAGGTAAACTTACCTTTACAATGTAATGACCATTTGGTGAATACTCTATATACTCATCATTAGCCATTTTGTGGAATGTAACATCACTGTAATGTGTTATTGTTTCATTTGTTTTTTCATGGTTTTGTTTTGCTGTATACATAAGTGTAAATAAAAACCCCATTACAGATATTGTTAATAATATTTTTGTTGTCGTCATACTATTCCTTTTTTTAGGTTATTCCACATTCTATAAACATAGTCTCTCTCATACTTTTGAGGTGGACGAACCTCATTTTTTGGTATAGGTAAAATTAATTTACGTTTGTGAATAAAAAAATTACTACCTAAATCCGATTCTTTAAAGTTATTTAGCATATTTCTTATATCGCTAAGATACTTTACTTTTTCTATTACTTTTTCTGGTAGCTCTAATAGATGAAAATTATCATCTATATTTCTTCTACTAAAAGCAGGGAATTGTCTAAGATACTTTGCAGCATCTCTTTCATTAAAAGCTAATTTTCCTACTTTTCCAGGAGAGAAACCATACATTGTAGATACATCATACAATATAATTACTAGTTGGCCTTTTTTAAGTATCATGTTCTTATCAGTTTAGTAATTTTTACTTTATTACCTTTTTTATCTTTAAGTTCCTCATAGAACAGTCTTGCACAGTTCTTCTCTAAAAACTTAAATAAGTGACTCCCTATGAAAAGGGGCTCGTGTTGTTTTTCTACACCATTTCTATAATCGCTTTTTGAAATGGCTACTAATTTTTTCTCTGTACCATTTAGAACAATGGAGATACGATCACCACGTTTTAGATGATAAGGAGATTTAGTTTTAGTTTTTTGTTTGTCTTCCATGTTTAATAGATTTTGTTATTATAAAAAGAGAAACGAGAAGGGTAAATAAAAAAGTCCAGCACTAAGCTGTACTGGACAATAAAAGCATTAATACTAATAATGCAAAGAAATAAGCTATACCAAAGAAAATTATCCTTGGTCTTTCAAACTCTTTATCAGTATACCAAGGTATACCTAGAGTTGCTGCGAGCAGTGCGAATGCTCCAAGAATTACGCAAAATAAAATAATTGTTACCATTGTCTTAAGATTTTGTGGTTTAAAAAGCAGCCCGCAGAGGAATCGAACCCCTA
>Ga0209936_1000465_pt1 | contig 24532 bp, 20 predicted proteins | sample SalPonR1_A_D1_MG_FD_185694 | JGI IMG/M metagenome (GOLD analysis project Ga0209936, IMG submission 185694) | Salt pond soil microbial communities from South San Francisco under conditions of wetland restoration - Salt Pond MetaG R1_A_D1_MG... ... | reverse complement strand
CGGGAATAACAGATGACGCTCCTGGAATGTTGCACCCCACGGATTCGTGTGCCCGATTACGTTTACAAAGTTTACTTCACCCGGATTCGCTTCATTAGTGGTTGGATATTGTCTGGTTCTCTGAATATCGAACCAAATTTTCCATTCCAGTGAAAACTCGCGTAATCGTTCTTTCCACACTTCTTCAACAAAATTTTGTACTGATAATCCGCTTAGGTCTTCCTCAATTACACTTCTATCGGTTTGCCAGTAGGCACGTGCACGAACATCAGCAAGGTACGAAACAGCCTCCGTTGTTACTCCTTCAGACCGGGCAATAGCCTCTGCAGCCATCAAAAGCACCTCTGCATATCTGTATACATTCAGGTTTTTATCCCCACGATTGGTTGTAAAGAGTGCCTCTGTATCATGGTAGAGATAGGGAGAGAGTTCAAACTCATATAATTCCCCATCAATTTCACGCTGAGTATGAAAGAACTGTTTTTCCTGAACTCTCAGATCTTTTTCGGGGTCATATATTCTCACCAGCTCTTCTACCGGACGGTATGCGTTATTGGTGATGCTATATGTAAACACTCCAAATGCCGCCATTCTGTTTGGATAAGAGTACGATGGAATCCAGCCATTTTCTGCAATATTTGATGCGAATTCAACGGCGTAGATATATTCATCCTCCTGATCCGACGTCCTCAATACGTTGTAGGCACTCTGATCGGGAGTGGGGCCGTGTTCGATTAAATCATACACTCCACTACTGATTACAGAGCGAGCTGATGTTGCCGCGGCTTGATATGCGGATTCATCCTGAACCGGATAGCCCGCCATGTGCAGTTGGGCATCAGCTTTTAGAGTAGTCACTGCTCCCCTGGTAATTCTGAAGTTGTTACCCGGGAAAGTGGCATTATTTAAGCCTCCGTTTTGCTCGGCCCATTCCAAATCCTCAATAATCTGCTGGTAAACCTGACTTGCATCGGTTCGCTCTACAAAAATATTCTCAAGTGATTCGTATGGCTCAGTAATCAGCGGCACATCGCCCCAGACTCTTACGAGGTAAAAGTAATTCAGAGCACGAAAATATCTTGCCTGTGCCAGCAAGCTATTCTTTTCCGTTTCACTTAACCCTTTGGTTTCAGGTACGTATTTAATGGCTGTATTGGCTTGCGAAATAGCTCCGTAAGCACTGGACCACTGTCCACCAAAGTAGCCTGCCATGTTAATTGGGCTCAAAGTAAGATCATGTGTGTTTTCCACATGTACTTCCTGTCCTTTGTACTCATTATCAAATAAGCCAGACATGTATCCCCCCATCATAATGGTTGAACCGGCATAGGCCGATCCCGCTCCATAAAATCCGGGGACACCAGATCTGTAGACGCCATTTACAATTGCCCTGGCGTCTTCTGGTGTTTCGAAATAATTATCTACAAAAATTTGTGTTCTCGGATTCTCCGTCAAAAAGTCATCGCATGACATCAGAAAGATAAGGCCGAATAATATAACAGCTAATTTTTTCATGTTATTATGCACTTAAAGTTTAATTTTTTTATTAGAATCGGAGATTTACGCCGAGTGTGATTGTTCTGGGTTTGGGATATTGGAAGAAGAAAATGTTCTGTCCCCAATTTCCACCCCAGGAAGAAGATTCAGGATCATATCCTTTGAAATCATCTGAATGTATCACAAATGCATTCTCAACACTGGCTACAAGCCTGAGATTACTTATCCCCCATTCTACTAGTTTTGACTGGTCAAAGGTGTATCCCAAGGAGATTAAATTTCCTCTTATATAGGATCCATCTACTACCCAATGGCTGTCTAACTCACTACTTTGACCATTTAAAGGTGCATTTCGAATTTCCTGAACCATCGTATTTTGGTTTTGTTCAGTCCATCCCTCAGTCAGAATCGTTTCCAATCCACTTGCATAGCCTGTTCTATCTTCGGTAGAGTGCAGAAACTGCTGTACAACTTCCACTCCGTAAACAAATTGCAGATCCAGTGTAAAGTCGATGTTTTTATAATTGAATCTGTTAATCAAACTACCTGTCCAGTCTGGCAAGCCATTACCAAGTATTCGACGATCCTCCGATCGCTTGGCAGTTCCGGGTATTCCCTGATCGGCTTCATCCGTTCCATAGGTTCCAAGTCTTTCGAAGCCCCAGAATGAAGCTACCGGCTCTCCTACCCGAAGAATTGTCTGACTTCCTGAAACCCACCATGGGCCTGGAAAGATATCTTCATCCTCAGCACCTAAACTTTCAATTTTATTCTTGTTATAATTGAAGTTTAATGTTGTTGTCCAAAGAATGTCTGATTTGCTCACGTTTCTTGTAGTAAGCATAAAGTCAACACCCCTGTTAGATAAGGAACCAATGTTATCGGTAATCGAACCAAACCCTGTTGTTGTGGGGACGGGTCGATTTAACAGTAAATCTTCTGTTAATTTGCGATAGTAATCTGCCTCCAGTGACAGAAACTGATTGAACATTTGGAGCTCGAATCCAACATTAAACTGCTTTGTTTTTTCCCATTCCAAATCGGGATTGGCAAGTCGTTGCACAGAGCTTGAGGGCTGTCTTACACCTTCTATCAAAGTAGTACCGGATCCGATTGTTGCAAGTGACTGGTAAAGACCAATCTCTGAGTTGCCGGTTACCCCATAGGACGTACGCAGCCTCAGCATATCAATTTGGTTGAAATCACTCATGAAAGCTTCATCAGAGACCAGCCATGCCAAACCACCTGAAGGAAAGTAACCGTATTTGGAGTTGTCTCCGAAACGTGATGACCCGTCAATTCTGCCTGTAAACGTGGCCATGTACTTATTGTCATAAGTATAACTTACTCTCGCAAAATAGGAGTTCATCGTCCAGTCATCAGCATATGAACCCGGAGGGTTTGGATCTGTTGCGGTTCCAATATTGTTAAACCTGAAAAAGTCATCAGAAAACCCGTTCGCACTCAAATTATTCGATCGGTAATTTCTCTGCTGCCAACTTGCACCAAGTACGGAGTTTATTCTGTGAGCACCTACTTCTTCGATGTATGTTAGGTAGTTTTCACTCTGCCAGAATAACATTTCGCTGTTGCCGATACCTGCATAACCATCCGGAGCTGAAATGTTTATCAGATCAGTAGGGCTGTAATCGCGATTTTCAAAAAGCATGTTGTCTATACCAATCTGACTTCTGAATTCAAGATTATCCAGTAACTGAACGGCTATAAACGTATTTCCAAAAATCTGGGTGCGATCGCGTAGCCTGTCACGCGTTTCCAGTACATGAACGGGATTGGCCATTGCCTCAAAACCGTAATCATCTTCTAAAGAGAATGAATTTGCCCATGCACCATTATCAAATGTTACTGGAAAAATTGGAGGCATTTCAATCATAGTACGACGTGGCATCTGGTTTCCGCCACTTTCCTGAATACTATTCTCCCACGTTCTGTTAAAGGTTACATTTGTCCCCAATGTTAACCATTCGCGTGGATTTACATCATAAACAAGCTTCAGGCTTGCCCGCTGCATATATGAATTGAGCATGATCCCTTCACGGTCGGTATAGTTTAGAAAAGCACCAAATGATGAATTTTCATTTCCGGTTTGAATTCCTAACTGATGATTTTGTGAAAAGGCTGTTCTTGTAGCTGCATCCTGCCAATCCGTATTGTAAATCGGGTTTCCGCTTGCATCAAAAAGCCTGGGATCATTTCTCGTGAGTACCGGTTCTTCACCCGGTGCATAATTCCCATATTTTGTTGCGTTTTCGTACCCACGTTCTAAAACTTCCATAAACTGATTTGCGTCAAGCAGGTCCATTTTACCTCTCATTCGACCAATACTCACATCACTATTGTAGCTCACAGTTATGCCTTCACCAATATCAGCTCCTCTCTGAGTGGTAATTAATATTACCCCGTTAGCACCGCGCGCGCCGTAAATAGCTGTCGAAGAAGCATCTTTCAATACTTCAATGCTTTGGATATCATTTGGGTTGATGTAGTCAATGTTTTCCATAACTACCCCGTCAACAACATATAAAGGATTTGTTGATGCATTGATAGTGCCAACACCCCTGATTACTACCCTGTTACTTCCTGTAGGAGAACCTGAGTTTGTAAAAATATTCACCCCGGCAACTTTCCCACGCAAACTCTGCAGGGTGTTAAATGTAGGCTGCTCAAGCTCTGTGTTAGTAACAATACCGACTGATCCCGTAATATCCGATCGTCTTTGTGTACCATAACCAACAACCACAAGGTCATCAAGTTGAGTGGTATCAAGATATAGTACAACATCAATTGTATTGCGTCCTTCAACCGGAATTACCTGTTGCTCGAACCCTATGTATGAAAATATCAGCACAACATCCGGGTCGGGTACAGATAAGCTGTACTCACCATTCATATTTGTTGTTGTACCAGTGGTTGTACCCTGTACAGATACGTTAACTCCAATCAAAGGCTCTCCACTAACTTCTGATACCGTTCCGCTCACTTCGTGGTCGCCACTCTGTGCAAACGCGTAGGAAGCCGTAATAAAAAATAAAAGAAGAATGCCTGTGAACTTTATTGCAAAAGAATAAATACGGTTTAATGCGCCGAAACTATTTGCGCATGATGATTCTACAGATAACTGTTTTTCCATGTCTTATCCCAAAAATTTTTTAATTATAAATATAAGATATCGATGTCTTTTAACTTTTTTATAAAACTTAAAATTAAAACTACCTCCTCGGTTTATTTGTTCATATTTTTGTGTACACCATCAATTTGTGTCCTCTTTTATTCAGAGTAATGAAAAAGACAATAATGAGCAAATGTTTAAACAATTAAGAAATCATTATAAATCTTATTACTGTAATTTAAACATATGCTTATGTGCTGACACTCTAATCTTGATGCAATAAAATTTTACAATAAATATCCATCGGACCTTGCCATATAACGAGTAGAAAAGGTTCCTTTCGAAAAAAGGCAGACATTGGGAGATGAACGGTAGAGAAAGTAAATCCAAAACTTAAATATTTGGGAATGATCAACACCCAGAGCGGCATATTCCAAGACTTATTTGCCCCTGCAACCCCTTTATGGGGCTATTTTTACCCCGGATTTTTTCCCGAACGCATGTTATTTATGTTTCTCAGATCTTCCAAAACTGTTGTATTTCCTCTAATGATTTATTTCTTGTCTCGGGAACCATCTTATAAATAAACCAAAAGGAAAAGACACAGATTAGCGCAAAGAACCGGAACGTTACCAGTGTATCGCTATATGACAATAGCATTGGAGTTAACTGTCCAACTACTTATCTGCAGTCCACATCGCTATTATACTTTATGCAAGTGCCCGTCCCCTGATTTTGTTTGGAAATATTTCGTAAGCTGCCACAAATTTTAATAGCCCGATAGAAAAAGTAAAACCGGCCGGATAAGCGATAACCCTTTTACGTTATTAATTATTCAAAAAAACCAACTTATTTACTTTCAAAACGAATAGAATATTTAAATTTATCGCTTCGGTAATAACCGAGGTTAAATTCGATAGGGCGTTCACCTGCATCCAATACAAGCCTTTTTCTAAAAAGAACGGGTTTTTCCTTCGCCATCTGCAGGTATTCAGCAATTTTATCATCAGCCTCAATGGCATCCAGTTCTTCCTCGGAGAATGTGGGTATTACCGAGTGCTTATTCTCAATAATGGAATACAGAGAGCCGGTGTAATCCTCATTTTCATCAAGCTGAATTCTTGGATGAAACCAGGAGACAAAATAAACAAAGGGAGCTATCTCATCGCCCCGTAATCTTTCCAGCTTTAACAGTTTTTTATTGTTGTCTACATTCAGCTTTTTGTACGCTTCTTCAGGAGCAAACTCAAATTCAGCGTTAATAAAATAGTCTTTTAATTTTATTCCTTTTTTTTGCATTTCATTTCGAAAGCTGTGCCACTCCGTTAGCTTCGTGGTAATCGTTCTCTCCATGAGCACAGTCCCTTTGCCCGGGGTTCTTTTGAGTAATCCTTCATTTACGAGTCGGGAAATCCCCTGTCTGACTGTATTCCTTGAAACACCAAGCTGATTTGCCAGCTTCTCTTCCCGGGGCAAAAAACTTCCATCATCATATTTACCACTTTCTATCTCCTCCCTGAGAAAGCTTTCAATCTGTTTATAAAGTGGGATACCCGATGATTGATCAACATTCATAATGGCAAATTTATAGTAGTTTAATTCAAACGATAAGCGCAGCAATAGTGAATTTGAAGAGATTACCGAATCAGCGTAAAATAATCAAACTGTCAAAAGAGTGCTTTTTTTGAAAGTGCCTTTACCTAACAAAGTATTTTTCCGTAAAACACAAAAGAAAAAATGGGAAGTACAGACCCCCTTCCCATGAACAATTTACTCTATATCGGAGAACGAATAGGGATAAGCATCCCTGCCGGTTCCGCGATTTTTATTGGGTTCATTCGACATGACAAACTTTAAATGGGCACCTTCCATCAAATCATCATACTTGATATAGTTTTTATCATATACCTCACCGTTGAGGTACATTTCATCGATATAAACATTCTCTTTACTGTTGTTTTCAGCTTCAATTACAATAGTGTTTCCATTCTCAAGATCAACTTCGATATATGGAAATAGTGGCGAGCCCAACACATACTCATCGGAACCGGGAGTAACGGGATAAAAACCCATAGAGCTGAAAACATACCATGCAGACGTTTGCCCGTTGTCTTCATCCCCGGGATATCCGTCAGGTGTGGCAGAATAGAGACGATCCAGCGTTTCACGAACCCAATACTGAGTTTTCCATGGCTGTCCTGCGTATGCATACAGGTATAGCATATGCTGAATGGGTTGGTTACCGTGAGCATATTGTCCCATGTTCATCACCTGCATCTCACGAATTTCGTGAATCGTAAAGCCATAGTAATTTTCATTCCATATCGGCGGAGTGGTGAAAGTGGAATCGAGCATGCTGACAAATGTGTCTTCACCGCCCATTAAATTTATAAGACCTCCAATATCATGAAATACGGACCAGCTGTAGTGCCAGGAGTTTCCTTCAGTAAACGCTCCGCCCCAGCTATAAGGATTGAATGGCGTTTCAAAGCTTCCGTCTTCATTTCGACCTCTCATCAAATTGAACTCAGAGTCAAAAAGGTTTCTATAATTTTGACTTCGTTTTTTAAATCGGTCAATTTCTTCCTGTGGCCTTTCAAGCTCTTTAGCCAGCATATAGATTGTCCAGTCCGCATATGCATACTCGAGGGTGCGCGCCGCACTTTCATTAATCCCGACATCACTGGGAACATATCCAATATTATTATAATACTCATGCCCCAGGCGTCCAGTTGAAGAGACTTCAGGGTGTACATTCTCAGAACCATGCAATATGGCCTCGTATAGAGTATCAATATCATAACCGCTGCCTCCTTTCAAATAAGCATCGGCAACAATTGTAGAAGAGTTATTCCCAATCATAACCTGGCGATGTCCGGGGCTCGCCCATTCCGGCAAAAATCCGCTTTCCAGGTAGGTGTTTACCAGTCCCTCCTGAATTTTATTGTTCAGGGAAGGATACATCAAATTGAAAAAGGGAAATACAGCTCTGAACGTATCCCAGAATCCGTTATCCGTATACAATCTCCCCGGTAATACCTCGCCGTTATACGGGCTATAGTGCACGATATCGCCTGCTGCATCTATTTCATGAAATTGTCTCGGAAATAACAGTGTACGATAGAGTGTGGAGTAGAATGTCCGTGTTTCATCCAGGCTGCCCATCTCTACTTTGATACGACCCAATTCCTTATTCCAAATATCTCTGCCTTTTGCTTTAACCGTATCAAAATCGTCATCACCAATCTCTTCTAGATTACGCTCTGCTTGTTCAAAGCTTATAAAAGAAGAAGCTGTTTTAGCTTCAATCTGATCTCCCCATTCAGTTGCAAACTCTATAAAGGCTCCCACATGGTCTGCTTCTACTTCATGAACGCCAGACATTAAATTGTCGCCACTCCATACTGAACCGGATTTAAATGGCTGATCAAAAACAACGACAAAGTAGTTTTTATAATTATCAGGGACTCCCCCGCTGTTTTTTGTATTGTATCCTATAATTTTGTTCTCTTCAGGGATAATTTTTACATATGATCCATCATCAAATGCATCTATAACAACATTTGATTTTTCAGATGACTGAAAAGTAAAACGCAACCTCGCAGCTCTTTCTGTTGGGGTAATCTCTGCCACCACATCATGGTCGGCCAGGTATACTTTATAATAGTGAGGGCGGGCTATTTCTGTTTTACGTGAAAACCAGCTGGCACGATCCTCTTCATTAAATACCATCCCATCTCCGCTGGTATCTGCGACAGCAGCAACGGGCATGATGGAAAATTGTCCATAGTCATTCATCCAGGGGCTCGGCATATGAGTTTGTTTAAAACCCCTGAATGTGTCTGCATTGTATGTATACTGCCAACCGCTTCCCATCTCACCTGTTTGGGGTGTCCAAAAATTCATTCCCCATGGCCGCGCTATCGCGGGATAAACATTACCGTGTGAGAGTAGAAATCTTGAATCCGATCCCATAAGTGTTGTTACATAATCTACAGGTTCCCATTCGGTCCCTCTTGTTGACTGCCCATTGGCAATCGCTCCATAGCACAACACCAGCACCAAAATAATAATAGATTTATTCATGATATTTTTTGTTTTAGCCGTTCATATTTATGAAATACATTTTATTAGACAAACCAATATTTAAACTTTTTATCTCTTAGATCAGGGAATAGCTCCTGCCCATCGCGCGGGCAGGAGAAGGTCATTTTTAATAGTACAAGTTCTTTAACCTAGTGACAAAAAAACTATCCGCAAATCAACAGGGGGCATCCAATAGATTAAATGAATTTGTTCATATGATAGACAAAGACCCCGTTACTTCCATACGGCCCCTATCAGCACTCCCCCATAACCAGATGCGATGTGGCGGACCGGATACCATATCAAACAGAAATCTAAGCGCTCTATGTGAAGCACTTGCAGGATATATAACTATACCGCTGCTTCACATTGAAAGTACAGCTCGTTCGTATAATCAGGGATATAAATACGGATAGAATTTAACCTCTACTCAGGAGTTGAGTTTCTGAAAGGGATCTCTTGGGTCGGAATATTTGTGATCGGATTCAAAGTTAGTGATACGATAAACAAGGGATCAAAATTCAATGGTAATTGAGTTTTCAAGTATGTTTTATTTACTATGAAGGAAGCGCCAGCTCTGCCAATGCCATTCCTTCGATGAGATCCTGTCGTCCCGACAAAGATTAAGCATTCATATGGTGTTTTTCCGCTGAATGAAGGTGTTCCTGAATCGCATACCACTGTCTTTAATTCGTTATTTCTTTCCTCTCCAGTATTTCCATCCCTGGAAAAGTCCAATGATCAGTAGTACAATGTAATAACACCAAATACCCACAATCATTAATCCGAATACTGAAGCTGTAAGCAGGTTACCCTCAATGATATTGAACTGAAGGAAGAGTATTTGAAGTCCGAATAAAATTGCGGGGCCAAAGATCAGTACCAACCACTTTTTCATTCCTTTGTTCATCCCCGCCAATACAGCAATAATCACGATTCCAAATAAAGGGAAAAAATACTCGAGTAAAATTAAAACTCCTTTGAATTCCACAAATACGATAGATTTTATGACAACATTGGGCTGAATATCGTTATATTTTTTTTAATCCTTTTAATAAAAACGTATCTCCGCATCATGGCCTCATTCGACATCGTAAACGAAATTAACGCCCAGGAAGTAGACAACGCCATCAACAACACAAAAAAGGAAGTTTCAACCCGTTACGATTTTAAGGGACTACATACGGAAGTGGAATTTCATAAAAAAGAGAACCGGATTCACCTGGTGGCGGCAGAAAGTATGAAACTGCAGGCGGTAAAAGATATGCTCATCAAGCATTTCATTAAACGCGGGCTGGAACCAAAAGCTCTTGAATATGGTCCCGAAGAGGGGACAAGCCAGGGCCATGTAAAAATGGATGTCACCATCAAGGAAGGGATTGACAGGGAAACCGCTAAGAAAATTGTAAAGGAGATCAAAAACCTGAAACTAAAAGTGCAGCCCGCCATTCAGGATAACCAGGTGCGGGTTTCCGGCAAAAAAATTGATGACCTGCAGGAAGTAATTCAGCACCTGAAATCTAAAAGTTTTGGCATACCTCTGCAGTTTGTAAATCTAAAATAGCTGTGCGGGCCTTTCAAAAGTATGGGGCTGCATTAGTTAATACTTAACGTGGGCGTTGACTACTGCTTCAGCTTCCTGATTTCGGTTACTGTTGTTCTCTTTCCATCGCATAGACGTTGGGGTCTCTCAGATTTTAAAACTTGGACGCATCCTTTTTACGATCTATAACTTGTATTAATTCTCCAATATCGGTTTTTTCATAAGATTCTAACTTTCATCCAACCAATTAACATATGAAACACATACTGTTCATAATCGTCTGTGTCGGTTTTCTGTTTTTTATTGCTACAGACTCCAAAGCACAGGATACCTATCGAACTCCCTCCCAAGAGCTTGTAAATCTTGTTGACGGAGTTCGAAACCCATCTCTATCCATTTCACCCGACCGAACAACCATACTATTACAGGAACGGCCTTCTCTGCCATCGATTGAGGAGCTGGCACAGCCTGAACTCCGACTCGCCGGCATTCGTATCAATCCAAAAACAAATGGTCCGAGCCGCTCTGGCTACGTTACCGGATTTACCCTTCGGAATGCCGAAACCGGAGTCGACCGGGTTGTCTCAGGCTTGCCGGGTAACCCAAAAATCATCAATGTAAGTTGGGCTCCTGATGGGAAGCATTTTGCTTTTTTACTGATTACAGACTCCAGTCTTGATTTGTGGGTAGCTGATGTTGCAGCTGCAACAGCCAGCAAACTGTATGCGGGGCAAGTGAACGGCACCTATTATGGCTCTCCGTTTGACTGGACCCGTGAGGGTTCTTCGCTGCTGGTCCAAACCATCCCAAACGACAGAGGCCCGGCACCTGAACGATCCATGCTTCCAACCGGACCGGTTATTCAGGAAAACATAGGAGAATCCCGTCCGGCGAGAACCTACCAGGATTTGCTTGAAGACGGCCACGATGAAGATCTTTTTGACTACTACTTTACCTCGCAGCTTGCAGAGATCAGCCTTTCCGGAGAAGTCCAATATTTGGGTGAACCAGCGATTTACAGGTCTGTTAGCCTGTCTCCCGATAACCGATACATTCTTGTAAATAAAACCGAACGTCCCTATTCCTATCGTGTTCCGGCCTATCGTTTTCCGCAAAACATCCAGGTACTCGACCGCAGAGGTAATTTGGCACATCAATTTGCAAACCTTCCGCTTGCGGATAATGTGCCGATTGCTTTTTCGTCAACAACGAAAGGTCCAAGATCTTTAAGCTGGAGAAACGATGCTCCGTCCACACTCGCCTGGGTTGAAGCACTCGATGATGGAGACCCCTCAATTGATGTGCCATATAGAGATCGTCTTTTTAGCCTTGAAGCTCCCTTTTCCGGGGAACCTTCCTCACATATAGATCTGGAGTACCGTTATGCAGGATTACAATGGAGCGAAGAGGGATATGCCTTAGTCACAGAATACTGGAGAGAAGACAGACGCCGCAGAACCTGGGAAATTTACCCGGACAATGAGAATGCTGAGCCGGAGTTAATATTTGATCTTTCCACTGAAGACCGCTACAACGATCCGGGATCACCGGAAATGAAACGCTCTTCGTATGGCACCTGGGTTTTAAATACAACAGATGACGGCCGCAAGGTTTTTATGAGCGGCACTGGAGCTACACCGGAAGGGAACCGTCCGTTTCTTTCGCTCTTCGATCTGGATTCCCAAGAATCAGAAATACTCTGGAGATCCGAGGCCCCGTTTTACGAACGGGTCATTACGCTACTTGAAGAAGACGCAAGCCGGTTCTTAACTCTTAGAGAATCGGTGGATGTGCCACCAAACTACTTCGTGCGTACTCTGAGCGGCGGTGAACCGGAGCAACTTACTTTTTTCGAGCATCCCACTCCCCAGCTGAAGGATGTTCATAAAGAGTTTATTCAGTACGAAAGGGCAGATGGTGTTCAGCTTTCAGCGACTCTCTACCTGCCGCCAAACTATGATCCTGAAGTTGATGGCGCACTGCCCACGCTGGTTTGGGCATATCCCAGGGAGTTTCGAAGCGCAGCAGCAGCAGGCCAGGTTGCCGACTCACCCTACAGGTTTGCCGGTCTGAGTTACTGGGGGCCGCATTTTGCCCTCACGCAAGGGTTTGCTGTGGCAGAAAATGCAACAATGCCAATTGTTGGCGAAGGGGATGAAAATCCAAACGATACCTTTGTTGAGCAGCTCAAATTAAGTTCCGAAGCATTAATTAACGAGCTGGAACGAAGAGGTGTTGGTGATCCTCAGAGATTTGCAGTGGGCGGACACAGCTACGGCGCGTTTATGACGGCTAACCTATTGGCACACTCACGGCTTTTTAAAGCAGGAATTGCACGCAGCGGGGCATACAACCGGACTCTTACGCCCTTTGGTTTCCAGGCAGAACCGAGAAATTTCTGGGATTCTTCTGAAATTTACCTCAGCATGTCGCCCTTTATGCATGCCGACGGAATCAAAGATCCCATACTTTTCATTCATGGTGAGGAGGACAACAACTCCGGAACATTTCCAATGCAGAGCGAAAGAATGTATGCTGCTGTAAGCGGCTTAGGCGGAACGGCCCGCCTGGTTATGCTGCCGGAAGAGAGCCATGGATACAGGGCACGGGAATCGGTTCTCCATATGCTTTGGGAACAGTCGGAGTGGCTTAACAAATATGTTCGTGATTATAATGCTGCCATAGAGCAAGAGAAACCAACAACAGATTAACGTACACTCTAAAAAACAAGCCCGATACCGGTTTTCGGTACGGGCTAACCACTTATTATCGTAACGTCAATTGACATAAGAGTTTGTTAAAACCTGAGTTCGATTGTTAAATTTTGAACGTACAAGTCCCCCTTAACAAAGGGGGATTTAGGGGGATGTATATCAAAACGTGGGAAAAACCGATGAACACCCCTCTTGCCGAGGGCATCCCGATGGTAAAAAGGGGACTTTTTGAGTTAAATTCCGTACCTCAAACTCAGATTATCGTACGTAATATTTTCGCTTTGCCGGCTGGTCTCTTTATTATGAGTGATCAGGAGCCCAGCAGCTCTTTTACATATTCATTTTCAGGATCCATTTTCAGAGCCTGCTCGTAATAGGTTTTCGCTTTCTCGTCATGGCCTCCTTTTTTCATCAGGTCGCCCATGAGAATCCAGTTTTCCACGTCTCTTGGGTCGGTACGTATTCTATCCAGAAGATAGGTGATGGCTTCGTGACCACTACCCGACATCAGTTTATACAGCACGAGGTTTCTGTGGGCAGACGGCAGATCATCCAGTTCAATAGCCTGCTCAAAATCTTTTCTTGCCTCTTCCAGTTTATCTTCGTTCAGATTAGCATAACCGCGAAGGTTAAACAGCCTGCCGGTATCGTCGGTTAATTCTATGGCTTCATTCAGTGATTTTATGCTCGCATCCCACTGGTTCAGCTTCTGCATTACTTCAGCCTCAAGGGTAAATCCCTCGGGTGCCTCCGGTCTCATCTCCTGGAGGCGACGTGCGATATCCAGGCTTTTATCGAGGTCTTTTTCGTGCAGTAGTTCGTACCCTTCTTTATGTTTTTCTTCAAAACTCATGGTTTACTCTTCTCTTTTTTTTCTTTTTCTGTATCGGTTATATCTTCAAATTCAGCTTCTTCAATTTCTTCTATACTGCGCTTTTGCTGTGCTTCTTTGCTATTAAATCCACCCTGTTCAAAATTTCCAAAACGGAATTTAAAATTAGGCTTTCTGCGTTTTTTTGGCCCTCTTATCAGGCGAACAACAATGTAAATTACAAGAATTATAAATAGTGTGCGTATCATCCTTCATCCGGTATTATGTGGATATGTGTATTGCTTCGTATTGGCTGATTAAAAATTTGCTCTTCAATGTATTTCAAGTGTTCCGGATTATTTACAAAATCAATTTTAGTCGCGTTAATAATAATCAGCGGAGACTTGGTGTAGTGGTAAAAAAACTGGTTATAAGCATCGCTTAGCTCCTGCAAATATTCCGGGGTAATATGTTTTTCGTAATCTCTTCCCCGGCTATCAATGTTTGCCATCAATCTTTCTACACTACTTTGAAGATAAATAACAAGATCCGGCCTTGCAGAAATCCCGGTCATAATCCCGTAAATATTATCATAAAGAGCCAATTCATCATCATCCAGGTTCAGCCGCGCAAAGATGCGATCCTTTTCAAAAATATAGTCCGATATGATACATTCGTCAAAAAGATCGGGACTGGTCATATTTTGCTGTTGCTTAAACCGGCTTGCAAGAAACGCAAGCTGCGTTTGGAATGCGTAACGTTTGCGGTTTTCATAAAATTTTGGGAGGAATGGATTTTCTTCAAATTGCTCAAGCACAAGCCGTGCTCCGTTACGCTTAGACAGCAACTCTGCAAGGGTTGTCTTTCCTGCCCCAATCACCCCTTCAATCGCAACAAAATTCAGTTTATTCCGCATTAGATCTTCTTTATCTGATTCCGCAATACTCAATAAATTACCACTCCAGTTCTGTCTTTTTCATTTCTATGTCGGGAGCATTCTTTATGATAACATCCAGCGATTCACCTGTTGAGTGATCTACCCATGCAGGACAAATTTCCTCCAATGGATATAACACAAACAGACGTTTTTTGTACTCCGGATGGGGAATGATAAGATTATCCATTTCAATCACCAAGTTTCCGTAGGTGATTATGTCCAGATCCAGAATTCTGGGGCTCCACCTGGTATACTCTTTTTTGCGGCCGCAAGCCATCTCAAAATCCTTGAGTTTGTGCAACAGTGCCAATGGATGAAGATCAGTGGTTATGAGAGCGGCAGCATTATAAAATGTATACTTAGCTCCGCCAACCGGTTCCGACTCCCAAATTGATGATTGTACCGGTTTCCTCATTGAAATCTGGCCTAAGAATTCACCTGCTTTTCTCACCATTTCAAGTCGGTCGCCAAGATTACTGCCAATAGCAATTACGGCCTGTTCCATGTCATTTCAATTTCGGCATACTCGGCTTTAGTTTCTATGGGAGGATGTAGTTTTCGAACAATAACGGTTAGTTTTTTTACGGATTTTGCATGCTCAAAAAGATCTTCTCCTATACGGTAACAGAGTGTTTCGATTAGTAATTCAGACGGGCCGGAAATTACATTCTCTGCACAATTGGCAGCCAATTCGTAGTTAAACGTTTTTTCCAGGTCGTTTTCTTGAATGGCTTGTTTAAACTCTCCTTCTGCAATAACATCAACCTCAAACTCATTGCCTGTATCTCTCTCCTGCGGATAATATCCGTGCTTTCCCGGGAAAGAGAGGCCCTTTATCGTAATTCTGTCCAAACTGTTTTTTTGATTCATCCGCCATCAAAAATAAAGAGAACAGCACTTACAAACGAATATTAATCCACAAAACAGGGAATAGATACAGATGAAGCTTTTCTACAGGGTGGCAACGTCAATTTTTTGTTCCAGCTCTTTCAAAATCCGCTTATGGCGTGGACTGGTAGCCAGGCGTTCCTCGACCGTTGATATGGCATGAATGACCGTAGAATGGTCCCGTCCGCCAAACTGCAGACCAATCGTTTTCAAACTCGACTTCGTGTATTTTTTCGCCAGAAACATCGCTATTTGCCGGGCTTCTACAATTTCCTGTTTTCTTGTCTTTTCACGCACTTTGTTGGTATCGATTTCGAAGTAACTGCAGACATAATTTTGAATAAACTCAATGGATATCTGCGTATGCGAGCTCTTTACCATATCTTTTAGCACCGTTTTGGCCATAGACAGATCAATTTCGTCTACATGTTTTAACGAAGCGGTGGCAAGCAGTTTAATAATTGCGCCTTCAAGATCCCTGACGTTCGATTTAAAATTGTATGCAATAAATTCTATGATATTGGGATCGAGAGAGATGCCGTTATCATTCGCTTTACGCTCAAGAATAGCGTAGCGGGTTTCGTATTCAGGTATCTGAAGGTCTGCGCTCAATCCCCATCCAAATCTCGAAATCAGCCGCTCTTCAATATCGGGAATGTCTTTAGGAGGACGATCACTACTTAAAATGATCTGTTTACCATCCTGATGAAGCGCGTTAAATATGTGGAAAAATTCTTCCTGAGTCTTCTCTTTACCACTGAAAAACTGGATATCATCAACAATCAGAACATCAATATTCTTATAAAAAAGGGAGAACTCGCTGGCGCGGTTATTTCGAATCGCCTGTACAAATTCATTGGTAAAGCTTTCAGATGAGACGTAAAGTACAGCCTTCTCATCACCAAACTGATGTTTAACCCGGTTTCCTATACTCTGTATCAAATGTGTTTTTCCGAGACCCGTACCTCCATAAACAAAAAGCGGATTGAACGAGTTGTTCCCGGGGTTGTCTGAAATGGCCATGGCTGCGGACCGAGCAAGCCTGTTGCAATCTCCTTCTATATAGCGATCGAAAACATAGTTGGTATTCAGGTTTGAATCGATATTGGTTTTGCGGATTCCCGGAATCACAAATGGGTTTTCAATTTTACCGGGCTGATACTCCGTAAACGTATTCATTTCCTGAGGCTTTTGGGGCGGCATGGGCCGCTGCGGCAGCCTCACAGAACGATTGTCTTCGATGCGGTCTGATCGTTCAACCAATACCGAATACTCCAACTTCCCCTCACTACCCATCACTTTCGCGATTGTGGATCGCAGCATATTGTAATAGTGCTCTTCGAGCCACTCGTACCAAAACTGACTTGGCACTTGTATCGTAAGCGTATTGTCGCTCAGTTTAACCGGCTTAATCGGTTCAAACCAGGATTTATATTTTTGATAGCTGATATTGTCCTGGATAATCTCTAAACATTCTTCCCAGGCAGATTCAGCACTTAGTTTATTCAATGTATCAAAGCCTCCCAAAGCACAGTTATGCGTTACCGTTACTCGTTAGTTATCCACACGGCATCTAATAACCAGAATTAATTTTCATCCAAAATGAGAATTTCTAAGGCTCAAATCAAAAAAATATTCAGCTATTATTCAAAAGTTATCCACATTTGTATAAACGGTTTAATCTATTGCGCGCCAATGAATTAAATATTTTTTTATATAATTGTAAAATTTGCCTTGACACTGTCAGGCTACCCCATAACACTAATTTAACACACAGCATAAGGAATGACGCCTGTATAAAAAACTTTTCCACAAGTTTTCCACATTATAATGTAGATTAATTTCACGCCCGCAAAGGTGGGCAGGCGGGCTTAAAAATGAGATTAATTTAATGAGTGGCAATCACAAATCGGTCGTTTCCGTCGAGGTCTTTTTTGAGCTCCGGATTGGAATAATACATCCCGGCAATTCCAAGCACCTCTTTAGCAGTTTTATCATTGCATTCAAGATATAGAGAGGCCTCATTTTTTGCAGCGAACTCTATAATATGCTGGTAAAGAGTGAGAGGTGAATTGTGGAACAGAGCCATTTCAGGTTCAAATTCAAGAACCTGCTTATGCATTTCGGCTTTTTCGTCAGGCAGGATGTATGGGGGGTTGGAAATTATAACATCCCAATTCGCATCCTGATCATCTGCACGTTCCCCCAGTTGTTGGATGTCTCCCTCAAAGAAAGTAATGTCCACACTATTTTGCATCGCATTTTCAGTGGCAACAGCAAGGGCTTCGGCGGAAATATCGCAGCCATAGCAGTGCCAGTTTGGGTGCGCTAGCTTTAGTGCTATCGGGATGCAACCGCTGCCGGTACCAATATCAAGCAGGCTCACGGGCTTCTCCGCCCGACCCAATTCCTGAGTAAGCAACAGATCAACAAGTTGTTCTGTTTCAATTCTTGGAATAAGAACGCCGGGCTTTACGCTAATTTTAGCCCGCATAAAATCTGTGTGCCCAATAATATACTGGATAGGCTCACCGCTAGCCCGCCTCTTTACAAGAGATCGCAATTCGTTGAGCTCATCTCCGGAAAGAGGCCGGTCGAACTGTAAGTAGAGATTAAGCCTCTTTGTTTCCAGAATTTCAGCTAAAAGCCATTCTATGCTTTGCCGTGCATCTGGTATGTTTTTCTCTTGAAAATAGCCGGTTGCCCATTCTATCATAGACAACACCGTCCATACAGGTTTTTTACTGCTCATCCTATCCTGTACAATTCGAACTATGCATTATCATTATCCGTTGTTTCTGCCGGTTTTTCATCCTGCTCTTCCTGCAGAGAAAGGCCAAATCTCTTCGAATAGTCCATAATGAAGTCGACCACATCTGCCTCAATGCTCTTCTCCTCAGACAGAGAGCTTCCCCTGAACCCCATCCTGCCACCAGACTTTTTCATTTCAATACGATTAAATGTATTGTTGCACTCAATAATACATGTAAGAGTGATGGTGGCATTAATCTGTTTCTCATATTGCTCAAAAACAGCTACATAGATTTTATCATCCCCGGTGGGGGCATCGTATGTATAAAGAAACTTGGGTTCATTTTGTTCAAGAAGTTTGGCAGGCAGTCTTCTTAATGTGCTTGGAGGTCCGTAAACCAAATATTTTGTTACTGTACTCATAATACGTAAACCCTGTTAATTGAGTTAAATAATAAAGGGGTGAATTTCTGCCTGAATAAAAGCCAATTTGCAACAAAATTCAAATTCCGCGCCAAAAGAAAATCAGATATCACGAAAATACCTGCTATTTTATACATTTGTAATGCAATGGATCGTTAAATTTCTGCGTTAAGTAAGTGAACTTCAATTCAAACATCCCCAATGAGACGTCTTTCAATACTTTTCCTGTTATTTTCTCTTATTTACGTGAATTTGCCTGTCGGTGAGGCTTCTGCGCAAACGCTTGAACCTGAAGTACAGGAATCTGTCCGTACAGTTACCACTCTGAGTGAAAATTATGGTACCGCTTTTGGATTTGGTTTTTTAATGAACAATTTCGGCTTCGGTGTTGGCGGCGAATTGAGGAAAGTTGTCAGCTCGCAAACGGAGCTTACCGCCTCACTGCGAGTTACGGGTCTTAGAGATGCCAGCGAACAAACATTTACTGATTTCTTTTTTGGACAGCAGGTAATCCCCAATAAATTTCAAAGGGCATTTTCCTTTCCGCTGATGTTGGGTATGCGCCAGCGTCTTTTCCCGGAGTTCGTGCAGGATAACTATCGGTTTTTTGCCAGTGCCTCTATGGGCCCATCAGTTGCACTCTCCTACCCCTATTTTGATGACATCAACAATAATGGGTTTCGGGAGCAGTTCCAAAACTTCTTTGAGCCTGTCAACGATATTTTTTCAGGTCTTGGGGAAGGCGAGTGGCACTGGGGAGGTGCCGGCGAGCTGAAACTTGGAGTGGATATCGGCGATAATTTTACGAGACTCAGCAGCGTGGAATTCGGCTATTTTTTCTACTACTATCCCGATGGAATTCAAATCATGATGCCAAACCAGCCTGCAATGCGCACGAATGTGAATCCGGGTCAGGATCCTTTTATCGTGGACCAAAATGGTGAGCTTGTGATGGAGCCCTTTTTCGAACCCCAGTCCTTTTTTGGTACACCTCAGATCACGTTCACCTTTGGGTGGCTCTGGTAACCTAACCGCAGGCCCGGTTACGATGTAATATAGACCGGTATCAATTCCCGAAGATTTTCCACCAGTTTATCAGGCTTATGTACTTTTAAATCTTCACTGCTGAAGCTGCCTGTAGTTACGGCTACCGATCTTGCACCAAAATATTTAGCGCTGCGAATATCATTGGGCGTATCCCCGATAATAACATAGGCTTTCCTTTCCGGCTCTGATCCACTAAATTTTACATATTCCAGGTGTGCTGCTTCAGGCAGGTGTTTCCGGTCAGCATGCTCGCAGCCAAACCCTCCAAAAAAGAATAGATTGGTTAATCCCGCTGCTTCAATTTTTTTGTGAGCCGCCTCTCTGAAATTCCCCGTACACAATCCTACATCCAGGTTATTCTCCACGGCTACATGTACCGTTTCCGAAACACCTTCGATTAAATCGACCTGGTCGGGCGCCAAATCTCTAAGAAGCACTTTTAAATAGGCGTCTTTAATTTCCTCAAACAGCTCTTCTTTCTTGTCTGATTCGTTCGTTAGTCTCCCTGCAATATCATTAAAAATATCCTTGTCGGTACGGCCGGCGAAAGGCATTGCAGACAGCTTATCCCGGTTCAGACCCAAATCCTTCATTATGGTGTGTATCAGCTCTTGAATGAACAGCTTTTTCACATGGAGAAGAGTCCCATCGATATCAAATAAAAGTATAGGTTTCATCGGTTTTACTTTATGGTAACACGAATTAACGTTACATTACGGTACTGAACTTTTTAACAAAAAAACAAGATTATGAGTTTAATTGAAGACATTCATGCGCGTCAGATTCTCGACTCTCGCGGTAATCCAACAGTAGAGGTCGACGTACTTTTAACCAGCGGTATTTCAGGGAGAGCCGCTGTTCCATCAGGAGCCTCAACCGGTGAACACGAAGCCGTTGAGCTGAGAGATGGGGATTCTGAGTATTTCTTAGGCAAAAGCGTAAAAAAAGCCGTAGAAAATGTTAACGACACCATTGCAGACGAGCTGGTAGGCTACCCCGTGCATCTGCAAACCGAAATTGACAGCCTGATGCTGCAGCTCGATGGTACACCAAATAAATCGAAGCTGGGTGCCAATGCTATTCTGGGCGTTTCCATGGCCGTTGCCAAAGCAGCTGCCGCATCCACAGGAATGCCTCTTTGGAGATATCTTGGCGGAGTAAATGCAAAGGTTCTTCCTCTACCGATGATGAATATCATTAATGGTGGTTCACACGCAGATAATAATGTGGATCCTCAGGAATTTATGATTATGCCTTCTGGTGCTAAGAATTACAGCCAGGCAGTGCAGATGGGTGCCGAAATTTTTCATAACCTTAAAAAAGTGCTCGCTTCCAAAGGCTACAGCACCGCAGTGGGTGATGAAGGCGGCTTTGCTCCCAATCTCAAATCGAACGAAGAGGCCGTAGAAGTGATACTTACCGCCATCGAAAAAGCTGGCTATACACCTGACGATGACGTGCTTATTGCGCTGGATCCCGCAGCATCTGAGTTCTATAACGCCGAAACAGGCCTTTACGAATTTAAATGGAGCGACGGTTCTACCCGCGATTCCGATGCTATGGCTGAATACTGGGTTGAATGGACAGAAAAATATCCCATCATCAGTATCGAAGACGGAATGGATGAAAACGACTGGGATGGTTTTAAAGCTCTTACCGACGCCATTGGTGACAAGGTGCAGCTGGTTGGTGATGATCTTTTCGTAACCAATACCACACGGCTTGCCGAAGGAATTAAAAAGGGAGTTGCCAACTCTATCCTGGTGAAGGTAAACCAGATCGGAACCCTAACAGAAACACTGGATGCCATCGAAATGGCGCACAAAAACGGCTATACCGCAGTGATCTCTCACCGGTCAGGTGAAACTGAAGATACAACGATCGCCGATATTGCCGTTGCAACGAATGCAGGCCAGATCAAAACAGGATCTATGAGCCGCACCGACCGTGTTGCCAAGTACAACCAGCTTCTCAGAATTGAAGAAGAACTGGGCGATAGTGCACTGTTTCTCGGCCGCGATGTGTTTGGCCTCTAGATCATACGGATCTTAAATATTAACCACACAGGGTTTTTGATGCAGCCGTCGTCAAAAGGACTGTGTGGTTTTTTTATTTTGCAGAATCTGTGCCATTGCGTATCTAAAGACCGGCAGATACTGTAACTATACGCCACACTCTTTTTGTGGCTGTCAAATCGCAAAAAAGCTGTCATTTAATGCAAATCACCTCGCTACATCTTCAGGGGTACCGCAATCATACCCAGACAAAAGTGGAGTTTGCACCCCATGTAAACCTCATCACAGGACCTAACGGCGCCGGTAAAACGAACCTGATTGACGCTATTCACTACCTCTGCATGTCGCGCAGTTTTGTATCGAGCAGTGACCAGTACATTGCCCACTTTGACCAAAAATACTTTATGATTAGCGGGCAGTTTAAAGGGTCTATTCGTCCCGAATTTAAAATCGGGTGCAGCTATTCCCGGGGAGAAGGGAAAAAGATTTTTGTGAACGACAGCCCCCTCGATCGCTTTTCTGACCTCATCGGCCAGGTACCCGTTGTAGTACTGAGCCCGCTCGATCTCAAGCTCACCAGTGAGGGACCGGTAGAGCGTCGAAGCTTCCTCGACAGTATGATCAGCCAGATATCGTCTGTATATCTGAGGCAGCTTATGGATTACAGAAAAATCAGAAAACAGAGAAACAAGCTGTTGCAGGAATACCGCGGGTCTCTCTCATCGCTTAAAACAATGCTGGAACCGTGGGATATTCAGCTATGTAAAACCGGTTCAGCCATCATCAAAAAGAGAGCTGATGTTTTACAGCGATTTCAAAACTATCTTTTAATGCAGTATCAAACCATAACCGGTTTAAAGCTTAAACCGTCGCTTACCTATCAAACCATTACGAAAAACAGAGATTCCGAAGATCACATATTTGATGATTTTATGCGTCTTCTGGAGGAAAACTTTGAGAAAGAAGCCGAACGGGAACAGACCATTATTGGCCCCCACCGGGATGAGATTCTGTTTTTCCTGGATGATATGGAGCTCCGGAATTTCGGTTCGCAGGGACAGCACCGGCTATTCTCCATGTCGCTGAAGATGGCGCAACTTTTTTACTACTCTGATGAGCTGGACGATCTCCCCATTATGCTACTGGATGATCTTTTTGGTAATTTAGATCAGCAGAAGACAGATACCATCACAGAAACGTTAAATAAACACGCCGGGCAAACATTTATTACCTCAGCATCGGATAAACCATTCGATCGATCTTTTTTCGACGGGGTTGAAAAAAATGCCTGGTTTACCGTTCAAAACGGTATTGTAGAAAGAAAATACTGATATGGCCTTTAGCAGATCCCCAAAATCGATGAATGAACTCCTGAAAGAGTTTATGAAGCGACTGCCTCAAAAAGCAGAGCTTAAGCGGGGAATGGTTCTTCATATCTGGCCAAAGGTTGTTGGAAGCCGTATTCAATCGGCGACCAAAAATTTAAAATTCAGGGGATCGACCCTAATGGTTACGGTAACGAGTGAAGCCTGGCGCCACGAAATTCATGCAAATCGTTACTCCATTGCAAAAAAGTTAAACGAAGAGGTTGATTCGAAAGTTGTAAAAGAAATTGTAGTACGCACATGATTGAATAATGTATATATTTACAGCTCATGGAATTTCTATCATTCATATCAGAACGTGTAAGGCGGTTTTTTACCGGAAGCGAAGACGATAAAACCAACGAAACCGATTCCCCCTCCTTTGAAGGAAAAGAGAAAGCCACGGCTTTTGGCATTGCTTTTTTAATTGCCCTTGGGCTTTGGGTTGTCGTTAACCTGAACCGTGACTTTAACGTTACCCTTGAGCTTCCCATAGCGGTCACCAGTGTTTCCGACGATATGATTATCAGCAGTGATGTGCCCGACACCATTCTCGTAGGTGTTACCGGCGAAGGCTGGAACCTCATCTCTATTTATAACAATCCCCCCAGGGTTATGCTGAATTCACAAACAGGAAACGAAATTAATGTTGCTGAACAGATTCGAAATCAAACGTCTGCACTAAATGAACTGAATATACTTCAGGTAGAGCCCTCCTTTATTACGATTGAAACGGAGCCAAAAGATGATAAGGTCGTTCCGCTAATTAACCGGGTCATGATAAATCCCCGCGAGCAGTACGGTGTAATTGGAGAGTCTGTTTTATCCCCCGACAGCGTTCAGATAACCGGAGCACGGTCTCGGCTCGAAGCAATTTCGAGCTGGACAACGCGTGAGCTAAGCCTGAATGATGTGGACGAAAATATTAGCCGGGAGATCCCACTAACAGAATCGGAAAACGGACTGATTATATCTCCGTCAACGGCCACTCTTACCGCTGATATAGCTGAATTTACCGAGGCTGAGGTTCGTGTTCCCATCCGCACCCGTAATCTGCCAAGCGGAGAAGCCGTTACGTTCAACCCCTCCTTTGTAACGGTACTCTTTGATGTACCCATTGAAGAGTACTCCATGGTAGAAGGCACCCGGCCATTTATTGCCTATGTGGACTACAGCGTTCTCCAACAGGATGACACCGGGCGAATTTCCCCCAGAATTGAAGTACAGGAGGTGGATTACCATCTGCGGCTTCGCACATTTCAACCCCCGAGGGTTTCATACTTTATGGTCGTTTCCGACTGAGATATCGAAACCTAAATCCATTCG
>Ga0209936_1000463_pt1 | contig 24576 bp, 22 predicted proteins | sample SalPonR1_A_D1_MG_FD_185694 | JGI IMG/M metagenome (GOLD analysis project Ga0209936, IMG submission 185694) | Salt pond soil microbial communities from South San Francisco under conditions of wetland restoration - Salt Pond MetaG R1_A_D1_MG... ... | reverse complement strand
ACCAAACGACCAAACGACCAAACGACCAAACGACCAAACGACCAAACGACCAAACGACCAAACGACCAAACGACCAAACGACCAGTGACGATTAAAGGAGAAACTGAAATGAACAATGCATTCCGTACCTTGTTGTTTTCGACCATGCTGCTGAGCTCCACCGCATTCGCCCAGTCAAGCGACATCGGCCAGGTGGATCTCAAGCCGATCGGTGAAGCCATCGGTGTCACCCCCAAGGTGAACCTCAACTTCGGCCCGGCCATGATGAAGGGCTTTGCCGAGAGCTTCCGCGGCAGCAACGCCGAACTGGCCGGCATCATCGATTCCATCTCCGGCCTGCGCCTGATGGTGTTCGAGGATCTCGATACTTCCGGCGCACGCGCCCAGGTCGATGCCATCACCGGCGACCTGAATACCGCCGGCTGGACACCCGCCATGGAAGTGCGCGACGGTGATACCCATGTCGACCTGTTTCTCAACGAATCCGAGAACTTCGTCGAGGGTCTCGTCCTGATGGTGCTGGACGGCGAAGACACGGCCGTGTTCGCCAACATCTACGGCGACATCGACCCGGTCGTCATCGGCAAGCTGATCGGCAGCGGCGATGGATTCAGCGGCGTTAATTTCGACGACCTGGCCAGCCAGTTCCAGTCCATGTCCGGCAGCAACGAGGCAGACGACGAAGGTTGACAAGCCGTTCATCATTCGGGCGGCCAGTTCGTTGACTCGCTGGTCGCCCGTCTCCCGGGCCGCCGTGCGCCAGAGCGTACGGCGGTCTTTTTTTTATGCGCTGCATTGGTATGCACTTCCGTTACCTACCGGCTATGCTTGGGGTATTGCCGCAGCGGAAGAGAAGCTTCGATGAAAGACAAGCCCCTGCACCTGGTCGTACTGGCCGCGGGCGAAGGCAAGCGAATGAATTCCAGCCTGCCCAAGGTTCTCCAGCCGATCGCCGGCCGGCCCATGCTGGCGCATCTCTTGTCGGCCGCGCTCGCATTGAATCCGGCGCGGGTGCACGTGGTCATCGGCCACGGCGCCGGCCAGGTCTCGGCAATGCTCGAGTCGTTCGACGACGCCCGGCTCGCAAGCGTGGCTCAGCGAGAGCTCCTCGGGACCGGACACGCGGTGCAGCAGGCCATGGGCGATATTCCGGAGTCGGCCCGCGTGATCGTGCTGCCGGGTGATATGCCGCTGGTGCGCAGCGCGACGCTGACCGCATTCGCAGCGCTCGATGCGCCGCTGGCGGTGCTCAGTTTTCAGGCGTCCGATCCGCACGGCTACGGGCGCATCCTGCGAGAGGCCGACGGCCGGGTCGTCGGCATTCGCGAGCAGCGCGATGCCAGCGAGGCCGAGGCCCGCATTACCGAGGTGAACAGCGGCGTATTGGCCGCCGACGCCGGCCGGCTGGCCGATTGGCTGGCCCGCGTCGGCAACGACAACGCCCAGAGCGAGTATTACCTGACCGATTGCATCGGCCTGGCCGCCGGCGACGGCACCCCCGTGGCGGCGATGTGCTGCAACGATCCCGAAGAAACGCTGGGCGCGAACAACATGCGCCAGCTGGCCGACCTGGAATCCGCGTTGCAGCGTCGCGCACGCGGCGAACTGATGGACGCCGGCGTGCGCATGCCCGATCCCGGCTCGGTGCAGGTTCGCGGTCGCGTTTCGGCCGGTCGCGACGTGGTCGTCGAACCCGGTGTGGTGCTGGAAGGCAACGTGTCTCTGTCCGACGGGGTGGTCGTGGGCGTGGGTTGTGTGGTCCGCGACGCCCGGCTGGCCGCGGGTACTCGACTGGAACCATACTGCGTCGTCGATGGCGCTCGGACCACCGGCGCCTGCACCGTGGGACCGTTTGCCCGGCTCAGGCCCGGCACCGTGCTGGCCGCCGGGGTGCGCATCGGCAACTTCGTCGAGACCAAGAACGCGGTATTCGGCGAGGGCGCCAAGGCCAACCATCTCAGCTACGCCGGAGACGCCGAAATCGGCGCGCGCGCCAACCTGGGTGCCGGTACCATCACCTGCAATTACGATGGCGCCAACAAACACCGCACGACGATCGGCGAGGATGCCTTCATCGGTTCGAATTCGGCGCTTGTAGCGCCGGTGACGATCGGCGATCGGGCCACTGTCGGAGCCGGCAGCGTGGTGACCGGCGAGGCGCCCGCCGACGCGCTGACGGTCGCCCGGGCGCGCCCGCGCTCGATACCGGGCTGGAAAAGGCCGGCCAAAAAAGAACCTGACTAGCGTCGTGTGTCAGTAGAGGTTTTGTGCTGTGTCATCGCCTGCCGAGCAAGCCACTGGGCCCCGGATCAAGGCCGGGGCGACACGCCCGGAGATCCCACTTTGTTGTCGTCCCGGACTTGATCCGGGATCCAGGGACTCTGTGCGCGAAGTTTCCATTGGCCTGAGCATAGTACTGAGACACGACGCTAGTCAGGAAAAAGGAAACCGGTAGCGCCTGACGATAAGTGGCGGCATGAGGAAGAATCGATGGGGTGGCACTGGGGCTGCGGCTGCGGTATTCTCTTGGGTTCGGAATGATTACTGGACCGATTGACCGATAATGCGCAGACGCCATCGCCTGGAAGACGAAGCCGAAATCAACATCACGCCGATGCTCGACGTGGTTTTCATCATGCTGATTTTCTTCATCGTGACCACCTCCTTCGTCCGCGAAAAGGGTCTGGATATCTCGCGGCCGCAACAAAGCGACAAGCAGCAGGTCGAGCAAGACGTCGGCCAGATCCTGGTCGAGATCGACTCGCTGAGTCAGATCACGGTCAACAAGCGCGAGGTAAGCGACAATGCGGTGCGCGCCAATCTCGAGCGCGAGCGCGCGCAACAGCCCAAGGCGCCGCTGATCATCGCCTCGCACCCGGATGCCAACACCAATTCCCTGGTCACGGTGCTGGATGCGGCCAACATTATCGGTATTGACAACATCAGCGTCGCGACGACAAGGTAGCCAAGTCATGAGCGAATACGACCCGATCGAATCCCCGCAAACTTCGCCCGAAGCCGAAAAGGAATTGCGACTGTGGGCGACCCTGCTGCATCTGTCGCTGCTGGCGGGTCTCATCATCCCGTTCGGCGGGCTGGTGGTGCCGGTCGTGATCTACCTGGTCAAAAAGGACGACGTGCCGGGGCTGGAGCCTCACTGGCACGTGGTCGTCAACTGGCTGCTCAGCGCCATCATCTACGCGGTGATCTGTTTCTTGCTGATGCTGATTCTGATCGGCTTCATCCTGATCTGGGTGCTGGGCCTGCTGGCCTTGATTTTCCCGATCATCGGCGCCATCAAGGCTAATGACGGGGAAGTGTGGTCGTATCCGCTTTCCATCCGTTTTTTCGGCCGCGACTGACGCGGCCTCCGGCACCGCCCCGACCGGGCCATCTCAATATATGAAAAACGATTCGAAGCCAGCCCTGCTCTGGGGCAACACATTCTTCTTCGCCTTGTTCAACGTGCTCGCCGTGACCGCGGTTCCGCTGTGGGGCGTGTTTCACGGCTACAGCGGCGTTGCCTGGATCGCGTTCGCGGTCCTGCTGATGCTGGGCGGCATGAGCATCACCACCGGCTACCATCGGATGTGGTCTCACCGCACCTTCAAGGCGCGCTGGCCGGTTCGCCTGGCGCTGGCGCTGTTCGGCGGCATGGCGCTGCAGAACAGCATCTATGTGTGGGCCGCGCGCCACCGCATTCATCACCGCTACGTTGACGACGTCGAGCGCGACCCGCATTCGATCAAGTCCGGTTTCTGGCACGCGCACATCGGCTGGATGCTGCGCGCGTGGCCGACCAGCGAAATCGACTTTTCGCAGGTCAGGGACCTCGAGCGCGACCCGATCGTCATGTGGCAGCACCGCAATTACTGGACGCTGGTCTGGACCATGAATCTCGGTATCCCGGTGGCGCTGGGCTGGATGACGGGCGATATCCTGGGCATGCTGCTGCTGGCCGGCGTATTGCGCCTGGTCGTCAGCCATCACTTCACGTTCTTCATCAACTCGCTGGCCCACACTTGGGGCAAGCGTCCGTACAGCGAAGAAAACACCGCGGTCGACAACGGCTTGATCGCGCTGGTGACCTGGGGCGAGGGATACCATAACTATCACCACGCGTTCCAGGCCGACTACCGCAACGGCATTCGCTGGTGGCAGTACGATCCTTCGAAGTGGCTCATCAATACGCTGGCGTGGACCGGACTGGTCACCGAGCGCAAGCGCACGCCCTGGTTCCGCATCCAGCGGGCCCGGCTGATGCTGGAATTCGCGAAGCTCAAGCAGCGCGCCGAAGGCGAAGGCGTGCAGGAAAGCTGGCGCGAGCTGTTCGAGCGCGAGTACCAGCAGTTCCGCGATACCATCGGCGAGTGGCAGGCGATCCAGATGCGCAAGGTCGAAAACGGGGCGGAGGTGCTGCGTGATCGCTGGCACCAGACCGAGCTGCGTACCTCGCTCAAGGAACTGGAGTTCCGGCTCAAGATGCAGCACAAGCGGCTGCGAGCGCTGACCACCGTCATCAGGCCCGAAACGGTCTCCTGAACTCAAAAATAATCTCGATAAGCGTGGCGGGCCCACACCGCCCGACAATGCTTTAGACGGCGTCCGCTGTGGGAGCGCCGGGCAAATCGAAGAACCTTCTCGCGTTGTCGCTGGTCTGTTCGGCCAGCGTCTCCGGCGAGACGCCTCTCAGCGCGGCCACAGTTCCCCCGATCCACGGCAGCCAGCACGGCTCGTTGCGATGCGTGCGGGCCTTGGGCCTGAGGTTGCGCGGCTTCAGATAGGGCGCGTCGGACTCGAGCATTAAACGATCAGCCGGAATCTCGGTCACGATCTCCTTCAGAGGCCGGCCGCGACGCTCGTCGCAGATCCAGCCGGTGATGCCGATGTGGCAGTCCAGGTCGAGGTAATCGAACATTGCGCGGCGGGTGTCGGTGAAGCAGTGCACCACGACCGGACCCAGGCGATCCCGGAATTCGGCGAGGATCGCGCGGAAATCGTCGTGGGCGTCGCGCTGGTGCAGGAACACCGGCTTGCCGGATGCCTCGCCCAGCGCCAGTTGCCTCTCGAAAGCCCGCTTCTGAACGGGGCGGGGCGAGATGTCACGGAAGTAGTCCAGTCCGCATTCCCCGACCGCCGCGATCCGTTCGTCGGCGTGCAGTTCCGCCAGGCGGCCAATCGCATCGTCGTCCACCTCGTCGGCCAGGTGCGGGTGCACCCCGGCAGTGGCTCGGAGACGGTCCGGATGCTGTCGAGCCAGCTCCAGCGCACGTTCGCTGCCGGCCACCGATGCGCCGGTCAGCACCAGTTGCACGACGCCGGCGTCAACGGCGCGCTGGAGAACTTCTCGCCAGTCGCGGTCGAAACTTTCGTGGCCCAGATTGCAGCCAATGTCGATCCATTGCATTTTTGAGTGGGTCTCAGGGTCAGTGAAAACCGGAGCGGAGTGTAGCAATGCCGGTGGGGTACCAGGGAACCTCTGAATAGACCTGTGCAGAGCGCGTTCCCGACGAAGCCCGGAAGACACCGTCGCGCCCACGCAGGTTTGTTCAGAGGTTCCCCGGGCCTTCGGGCTCGTCGGCGGCCAGTCCCAGCCACGTACCCAGCGCGCTCCCTATGCTGGGTGTTGCGGCAATTGCTAGAAAACCGCCGGCGCCCGGCAGCGAAATCCATATCAGCACCGCCGCTGAGGCCGAAAGGAGCAGCCCCGTCGCGTGCCCGCTGAAGCGACTGCGCCCGACAAGCGTCGCCATCAGCCCGCCAAAAACTCCGCCCGCGATCCAGGCCAGCAACAGAGGCACCAGCCAGCCATCGGACAGCGGCGCATCGGCCAGCGCATCATTCAGGGATTGAGTGGGATCGAGCAAATCCAACGCGATCCAGGTGCTCTCCTGGACAATCACCGCGACGCAGATGCCTGCCGCCAGCGCCTGGACTTGCCTCTTGATCATGCCGCGCATTATGGCACCATGGATGGCTTGAGCTATACTCGGCCACAGTGGCTCCACACCCCAGGCGCACAGTCAGCCATGCCGGCGCGGATTTCGCGGTCGTGCAAGTGAATGATCAATGAACCGTTCCCGACGTCACATTCTGTACAGCGCGTCCGGCAGAGTGCCGTGGCTGATCGCAGCGGTCCTGCTGGTATTGCTGCTGGCGGCCACCATCATGCTCAGTCGGGCCTTCACGCAGACCGAAGAGCGCGACATTGCGCGTTATTTCGATTCGATTGCGACCCACATCGAAACGGATCTTCTCGATAGCGCGGCACAGCACGGTGCGATCCAGAGCCGCATGGCCACCCGGCTGGCTTTCGACGGCCCCTTCGATCAGGCCGCATGGCAGTCCGACGCGGCTGCCCTGATGGCCGACCATCCTTATTACGAGCTTCTTGCCTTGCTCGACGGTGACTTTACCGTGCGCTGGATCCAGGGCGGCGCCGGCGAGGACATTGCGCCTGGCGATCAGTTTCCACTCAGCCCCGAAGCCCACATGCGGTTGATTCGGCAACCGGCGCCGGGCAGCAGCGTTGCGCTTGAGCCGCTCGGCGCCGTGACGCCCGAACCGGCACTGCTGTTCATGACGCCGGTAATGGGCGAGGGCGGAATCGTCAACTGGCTGGCGGCGGTCATGCTGGTGCCCGACTCGATCCGTGCCATGCTCACCGGTTTCTACCTGCGGGATGTCACGTTGTCGGGCGAGTTCGGCGGGTTCAGCTTCGCCATTCCCGGGTTCGAGACCGCCGAATCGGTTGATTCTGCATATCGCCGAACCCTGACGTTCGAGCTCGGCAACGGACGCAGTGAGCTCAAGATCGATGTCGCGCTTCGGCCCGAAACGATCGACCAGATGCATAGCGCGCTACCGCAATTCATCCTGGTTTTCGGCAGCGTGATGGCAGTGCTGCTGGTGATCGCGGCGTTGCTGGCGATGGCTGCCGCGCGCCAGGCGCGTGTGTTGTCGGGGGCAAACCGAAGCCTCAAGAACGAGATTCGGGATCGTGAGCTTGCCGAGCGCGAGCTCCAGTTCCTGGTCACCCACGACTCTCTGACCATGCTGCCCAATCGGCAGGGCATGATGCAGCACCTGGCGCATGCAATAGATGCGATCGACGACGGGCACCGACTCGCGGTGTTCTTCATCGATCTGGACCAGTTCAAGGATATCAATGAGACGCTGGGCCATCACCTGGGCGACGAACTGCTGCGCCAGATACCCGACCGGCTGGCACGCGAGCTCGAGGATGAAGACATGCTGGGCCGGCTCGGCGGCGACGAATACCTGGTCGTGGCACAGCGTCGCGACGGCGAGCGCCTGACGCGCCTGGCCGACCGGTTGCTCGGCGCCCTCGAAAAGCCATTCAGGGTAGAGGAGCATCAGCTTTTTGTCAGCGCCAGCATCGGCCTGGCTTTCCTCGATTCGTCGTCCTCGTCGCCGGGCGAACTGATCCAGAACGCCGACGCCGCGCTGTTTCGCGCCAAGCAGCTCGGCCGCAATCAGCACGCAATGTTTACCCCGGAAATGTTCGCCCAGGTCGAATACCGGCTGCACTTGAGCCGGGATATCCGCCAGGCCCTGGATCACGAGCAGTTTCGCATTGCCTATCAGCCGATCGTCGACCTGGGAACGCTCGAAATCTGCGGTGTCGAGGCCCTTATGCGCTGGCCGCACAAGGATGGCTATAACGTCCCGCCCAGGGATTTCATCCGCGTCGCCGAAGAAACCGGCGTGGTGCACCGCTTGAGCCAGTACGCGCTGTCGCGAGCCGTGAGCGACCTGGCCGACTGGCAGAAAAACTTCGAAAACGCCCCGTGGCTGGCGGTCAACATCTCCGGCGCACAGTTCCGCGAGGCCGAGTTCGTCCGCGATCTCAGTGTGCTCCTGCACCATCACCGGATTTCGCCCGATCGCCTGCACCTGGAAATCACCGAAGAAGTCCTGATCGAAAACCTGGTGCGCAATCGCAACGTGCTGGAGCAGCTCGACGAAATCGGTATGCCCATTGTGGTCGACGATTTCGGCATCGGTTACTCGTCGCTGGCCTACATCAAGAACTTCCCGATTTCGACGATCAAGATCGATCAGGGGTTCATTCGCGGCATTCAGGACGATGCCGACGATCAGGCCATTACCCGCACGATCTGCAATCTGTCGCACGCGCTCGCGTTGAAGACCGTCGCCGAGGGCATCGAGCAGGCCGGCCAGCTGGAACTGCTGCGCCGATACGGTTGCGACCTGGGCCAGGGCTTCCTTTTCATGCACCCGGTATCGGCCGAGGAAATCTCGCGTGTGCTGGCCGGTCCGCCGCCCTGGGCCGGGTTGGGGAAGGCGCAACAGCCGCGAGATTTTCTGAAAGGGCGGGGAAAAACCCCCTGAATCGGCTCCGGGAACCGGAAGATCAAGATCGGAGGCGGCGTTGATCTTGTATTCGGCCCCATGTTCAACGATAATAGACGGCTGACTTTTCACCAAGCACCAGGTGCGCCCAAAATGAAGGCTGAAATCCATCCCGAATACCGTGAAGTCGTCTTTCAGGACGTGTCCAGCGACTTTCTGATCAAGACCCGCTCGACCATCCAGACCCGCGATACGATCAAGTGGGAAGACGGTAACGAGTACCCGCTGGTCAAGGTAGAAGTGTCCAGCAAGTCGCATCCGTTCTATACCGGCCAGCACAAGATCGTCGATTCCGGCGGCCGTGTCGATCGGTTCAAGCAGCGTTACGGCAAGAGCAAGTAACGCCGGCCGCGCGCAGCCAGCGATGGCTGCGTTGCTGTGACATACTGAAGATACGCAGCCGTATGGTTGCTGCCGAACCCATGGCGAAAGGCCTGGCGGCCAGTATTCGGTATTGACCGACTATTGTTCGACTTCAGCCGGCCTGCCGTCGATTGACAGGAGTTGAGCCGTGTCCGACCGTAAACTGACCCTCACTGACCCAGAATCCGGCAAATCGCTGGACCTTTCCGTCGTCTCCGGATCGGAAGGCGATCCGACGCTGGATATCAGCAGCCTGCACAAGGAACTTGGCTACTTCACGTTCGATCCCGGCTACGGTACGACCGCCAGCTGCAAGAGCGACATCACGTTCATCGACGGTGAAAAGGGCATCCTGCGCTATCGCGGTTATCCCATCGAGCAGCTGGCCGAGAACTCGACGTTCCTGGAGGTGGCCTACACGCTGCTCTACGGCGACTTGCCGGATCGCGATAAATACGCGCGTTTCGAGCGCGACATCACGTACCACACGATGGTGCACGAGAAGATCAATGCCTTCATGCAGGGCTTTCACTACAACGCCCACCCGATGGCGATCCTGTCGGGCGTGGTCGGCTCCATGGCGGCGTTCTACCACGACAAGCTCGATGTCAAGGATCCGGAGCAGCGCGAGCTGGCAGCCAAGCGCCTTATCGCCAAGATGCCCACCGTGGCCGCGGCTGCCTACCGGCATTCGATGGGCTGGCCCAGCGCGTACCCGAAGAACTCTCTGGGCTACAGCGAACGCTTCCTGCACATGATGTTCTCGGTGCCGGCCGAGCCTTACGAAGTCAATCCGGTTGCTGCCAAGGCCCTCGATCTGCTGTTCATCCTGCACGCCGATCATGAGCAGAACGCGTCCACCTCGACCGTTCGACTGGTTGGCTCCACCGGCGCCAACCCGTATGCCTGCGTTGCCGCGGGCATCGCGGCGCTTTGGGGCCCGGCGCACGGGGGCGCCAACGAGGCTGTGCTGAACATGCTCAATGAAATCGGCTCGGTCGACAACGTCGAAAAGTATGTCAAGAAGGCCAAGGACAAGGACGATCCGTTCCGGCTGATGGGCTTCGGCCATCGCGTCTACAAGAACTACGACCCGCGCGCGACCATCATCCGCAAACAGTGCCACGAGGTGCTCGGGGAACTGGGCCAGAAGGACGAACTGCTGGATCTGGCGATGGAACTGGAAAGAATCGCGCTGGAAGACGACTACTTCGTCGAGCGCAAGCTGTATCCGAACGTCGACTTCTACTCGGGCCTCATCTACAAGGCGCTCGGCATCCCGACCTCGATGTTCACAGCGATGTTTGCGATCGGGCGGACCGTCGGCTGGGTCAGCCAGTGGCTGGAGCAGGCCGCGAACCCGACTCGTATAGGTCGCCCGCGACAGGTCTACACGGGGCCGAGCGAGCGGGACTACGTTCGTATAAAGAAACGTTAGTGGTCCTTCAACCTGATGTACGGATCAGGTTGGAGGACCACTAGAAAACCGCTGCAAAGCTTCTGCGCGCGCGCCTGGCGGCGACCGGCGGCGCGTACTCCTGGCGTCCAATTCTAAAAACCGGGTTCTTCTATCAGGCGTTCGACTTCCTGGGTGCCCGCGCGGCGCTGTGCGCGGCCGTCCACCGGGTCCGGTGGCGGCTGCTTCCAGCTGCTGCCTGCCATCAGGCCCAGTTCGAAACACTGACCGTCGGCATCGATCACGATCAGCTCCAGGTCGCGGTAGCTGTTGTCGTGCCATCGGATCCGGCGGGTTTCCTGCTCGAAACTGATGTTGCGCGAGAGCAGAAAGGCGACTACCTCGTCGGCGGTCTCACAGAACACGTGCAGCGAGATGCGCGAATGCTGGTCCGAGGTGCCCTCCAGCACCGGACCGACCAGCTTGGGCCGGAATCGGCTGAAGAACTTCATGGCTTCCAGCGCGGCCCGCCGCTTTTCGCTCAGGTCGTCGGCGAGTTCTGCTCCGCCGTAGAGGGCCTGGTAACGTTTGAGCTCGGCTTCCACCTCTGAGTTGGAAGGCAGCCCCGAGCGTCCGGAAAGCCCCAGCCTGTGGGCCGCTTTCTGCTTTGCCTGGCCGTAGTTGCGCTGTCCCTCGGTGGCCAGGATGCGAGCCGCCTCGGCCGCGACTTCCTGGCGGATTCGGTCGTTCTGGCGATCTCCCCTTGTCGGCATGACGAAACTCCTTGTTGTCTGGGCGCGTAGCGCTGCTGTGTGCTGCTGATCGGGATCAGAAAATCTCGTAGGGGTCGGTTTCGTCTTCGGCCTGCTCGTTTTCCTGGTTCTTGAGCGGCGGCAGGTTACCGGCCGGGAACCACTCGCGAACGGCACCCGGAGTGCCGGGACGCACCCGCAGGCCGCTGTCCGGATCGATGCTCGCCTCGACAATGCCGACCGGCACGGGTTCGGCTTGCTCGGGCACATCTTCCAGCGCGACTTGCATGTAGTCGACCCAGATGGGAAGCGCGGTGCGGCCGCCCTGCTCGTACTCGCCCAGCGACTCGTTGCTGTCCAGACCCACCCAGACCGTCGTCACGAGCGCGCTGTTGAAACCGGAGAACCAGGTATCGCGCTGGTCGTTGGTGGTGCCCGTCTTGCCGGCCAGGTCGTCGCGTCCCAGCGCGAGTGCCCGGCGGCCGGTGCCGGAGGTGATCACATCGCCCATCATCGAGCGGATCAGCCAGGCCGTCTGCGGCTTGATGACGCGTGCGGCGTAGACGGGAACCGGCGGTCCATGAAGTTCTTCCGGCGCATCGTCGTCGTTGCCTGGCCGTTCCTCCGGGTCGTCTGCTCGGTCGGACGACTCACCGTCGACGTCCGGCGTCTCCAGACCCAGGTCGAGCTCGCGAGGCGCTTCTCTCTGCGCGCGGCCCACGGCTTGCGCCTGCGTTCCGGAACCGGTTGTCCTTCCAGCGCGACTGGAATTGCCACCCGCATTGCCGTCTTCGCACTCGCGACAGGCCAGCGGCCGCGGCAGCAGCGGAAGTTCCCGGCCCTGATCGTCGATGATTGCGTGGATGAAATAGGGGTCGATGTCGAAGCCGCCGTTGGCGAATACGGCGTAGGCGGCGGCCAGATCGAGCGGCGTGATCGACGCCGAGCCCAGCGCCATCGACGGGCCATTGGGGATCTGGCTGCGCTGGAAGCCGAAGTCGGTCACGTAATCGATGGTCGGTTGCACGCCCAGATCCATCACGATGCGGACACTGATGAGGTTGCGCGAATGGATCATGGCTTCGCGAAGTCGGGTCGGGCCGAAGAATCGCTCACTGAAATTCATCGGTTTCCACGTGCGTTCCTGCGACGGGTCGTCGAAAACGATGGGGGCATCATTGACGAGACTGGCCGGCGTGTAGCCGTTGTCGAGCGCCGCGGCGTAGATGAACGGCTTGAACGCCGAGCCGGGCTGGCGCCGGCTCTGTGTCGCCCGGTTGAACTGGCTGGCGCCGAAATCCAGTCCGCCGACCAGTGCAACCACGGCGCCGGTGTCGGGTTTCAGCGAGACCAGCGCCGCCTGGGCCTCCGGAACCTGGGCCAGGCGCGGGCCGTCATCGCTGGCGCGCAAACGAACCAGATCGCCGGGATCCAGAACTTCGTCGACCGTCTTTGGCCGAGCGCCCAGCGCGTTTCGGCCGAGATGGTCGCGGGCCCACTCGACATTGGCCAGCGCAAGTTCTACTTCGCGGCCGCCGTCGGCCAGCAGGGTGGCCGATTCCGGGCCCGATTCGAGCACGATGGCCGGTTCCAGGTCGCCCACGGTACGCGCGTTGCCGAGTTCCTCGAGCAGCGCCTGGCGGTCGCCCAGCAGCGCCGGGTCCAGTTCGCGCTCCGGGCCGCGCCAGCCGTGACGCCGGTCGTAGTCGTTCAGCCCTTCGCGCACGGCGCGGTCGGCGGCCTCCTGCAGACGGCTTTCGGCCGTGGTCACGATCGTGTATCCGCGGGTATAGGCGGCGTTGGCGCCGAATCGCTCGACGGCCTGCTGGCGCGCGATCTCGGCAATCCAGGGTGCGTCCAGTTCGGCCTGCGGGCCGTGCAGGCGTGCCCGGTCGGGCTCGGCCATGGCGGTCTCGTATTCGCCGACGTCGATGAAGCCTTCGTCGAGCATCCGGTCGAGCACGTAATTGCGGCGATCGAGGGCAAAACCGGGGTTCGTGACCGGGTTGACCACCGAGGGTCGCTGCGGCAGTCCCGCGATCATGGCCATCTGCGCAATCGTCAGTTCGTCGACCGTCTTGCCGTAGTAGATCTGGGCTGCGGCACCGACGCCATAGGCCCGGTGACCCAGAAACTCCTTGTTGAGGTAAAGCTCGAGGATTTCATCCTTGGTAAGTTCGCGCTCGATCTTCATCGCCAGGAATATCTCGCGTACCTTGCGGGTGACCGAGAATTCGTTGCTTAGATAGAACCTGCGCGCGACCTGCTGGGTGATCGTGCTGCCGCCGGGTACCCGGCGCTGGCCGAGATAACGCACATAGCCGAATACGCCGCGCAGCGTTCCGCGCCAGTCGATGCCGGGGTGCCCGTAGAAGTTGTCGTCCTCGGCGGCCAGAAAGGCCTGCTTGAGCCTCAGCGGAATTTCGTCTACCTTGAGAGGAATCCTGCGCTGCTCGCCGACGGTCGTGATCAGCTTGTCGTCGGCCGAATAAATCCGTAGCGGGACCTGCAGTTCAACGTCCCTGAGGGCGTCGACAGAGGGCAGTGACGGTACGATAATCAGCCACAATATTGTGAATCCGATCACTGCCAGGACCATTCCGAGCAAAAACAGTCGGATAGAAAACTTAATTAAAGACTTTATTTGTGGCATGGAGTATGATACACCTTGCATTCGGGATCGATCGACGCGGGATCGACGGTTGCCGAAAGGCTGACAAAAGGCAAAAATTGGACCGCAGCAAGCGCTGAAGAATCCATTTTATCGGCATACGTTCGTCGAGATTGCCAAGATTTGCAAGGTTCGAAGCACGACACTGGGGGCGGACCGGCGTTGAGAAAATGAACCGAGAGGAGTCTGGGGATGAAGTGCAGTACCGAAGTCGGCCTTGAGGGAGTGGCGAACCGACGCCTCGTGTCGGTGCCCGGCAACGGGCCATACCAACCAATAACTATCGGGGAACGGTCTTGAATATCTTCAAAAGATCCGTACCGCCCACGATCGGGGTGGACATCGGCACCAGCAGCGTCAAGGTGCTTCAGCTGAGCAAAGCCGGATCCGGCTATCGCGTCGAGCACGTTGCAGTGGAAGCGTTGCCCGAAGGTGCGTTTGCAGAACACAGCATCAATAACGTGGATGAAGTCGGCGCGGCAATCCGGAGCGCGGTCAAGCGCAGCGGAAGCAAAGCGAAACACTGCGCCATGGCGGTTTCCGGTTCGGCCGTCATCACCAAGCTCATTCATCTGCCCGGCGACCTCGCCGAAGACGAGATCGAGGGTCAGATCGAGATCGAAGCCGGACAGTACATTCCATACCCGCGCGACGAAGTAAGCCTGGATTTCGAGATCCTGGGTCCGTCGGCGCGCAACGCCGACGTCACCGAAATCCTGCTGGCGGCTTCCAAGACCGAAAATATCGAGACGCGCGAAGCGGTCGCCGAGCTGGCCGGCCTCACCGCTCGGGTGGTCGACGTCGAGGCTTTCGCCATCGCCAATGCCTTCGAACTTGTTCGCAAGCACGACGGCGTGCCCGATTCCGGTGTCATCGCGGTACTCGACATCGGCGATGTGCGTGCCTCGCTCAACGTTCTCAAGGATGGCCGCTCGATTTATTATCGGGACCATCCGTTCGGCGGGCGGGAGCTGATCGAGGAAACCATGCGCCGCTACGGCCTGGACGCCGACCAGGCCCAGTTCTGGAGGCGGGGCGAGGAACCGCCGGCCGGTTTCGACGACGAAGTTCTGGAACCGTATCGTCAGAGCGTCATCCAGCAGATCGGCCGAGCGCTCCAGTTCTATTCGTCCAGTCGCGAATACTCGAGCATCAACACCTTGTACCTGGCCGGTGGCGGCGCGGCCGCCGAAGGCCTGGTCGAAGCTGTCAGCGCAGAGCTGGGCATGAACGCCGAGCTGGCCGATCCGCTCAAGGGCATCAAGCTTGCCCCGCGCATCAATGCGGCCATGCTCGACATGATGCGACCAACGCTGGTCACAGCCTGTGGCCTGGCACTGCGGGGAGTCGAATAATGCGCAAGATCAACCTACTGCCCTGGCGCGAAGAGCTGCGTCGCGAAGCCCAGCGCAATTTCATGATCCTGCTGATCGTCGCGGCCGTGGTGGCCGCCGGTTGCGTTTTCGCGGTCAACCGCTACTTCGATGCGCAGATCAGCAACCAGAACCAGCGCAATGCCTATCTCAATACCGAGATCGCCAAGCTGGACCGCCAGATCGCGCGCATCGAGGAGCTCGACGATACGCGCAGCCGGCTGCTCGAGCGCAAGCAGGTTATCGAAGACCTCCAGGCCAACAGGACCTTGATGGTTCGCCTGTTCGACCAGCTCGTGCGCACGGTACCCACCGGTATCCGGCTGCTGAACGCTCGCCAGGTCGGTGACGAGATCACCATCACCGGCACCAGCCAGTCGAACGCTCGCGTTTCGACCTACCTGCGCAACCTGGAGGCCTCCGGGGTTCTTCACGACCCGCAGCTGAGGATTATCGAAGCCGAGACCGAAGAAACCGATTCGCAGATGCCGTACATGTTTACGGTGGTCGCCACGGTGGCGCCGCCCGAGACGGTTGACGATGAACCCCAGACCGGAACGGAGGCCGCAGAATAATGGATCTTCAGGAAATTCGCGACCTCGACTTCAACGACCTGGGCAGCGCCTCGACCGGGGCCAAGGCCTTTTTGCTGATCGTCATGGCCGCGCTCATCATAGGTGCCGGCTACTGGTTCGTCATCAAGGACCAGCGCGCCGATCTCGCCAACCGTGAACGGCAGGAAACCCAGCTACGCCAGGAATTTCAGGAGAAGCAGCGCAAGGCCGCTTCGCTTGAAATCTACGAGCGCCAGCTTTCCGACATGCGCACCATGCTGCGCACGCTGCTGCGCCAGCTCCCCAGCAAGACCGAAATGCCGGATCTGCTCGTCGACATATCCCAGACGGCGCTTGCCGCGGGCATCGAAACCGAGTTGTTCGAGCCCAGGGCCGAGCAGATTCAGGACTTCTATGCCGAGCAACCCATCGCGATACGCATGACCGGTCAGTACCATCAGTTCGGCAATTTCGTCAGCGGCGTGGCTTCGCTCTCACGGGTCGTCATCCTGACCATGCAGGACATCTCGCTCGAGCCGGTCGAGGGCCGGCCTGGCGTCCTGCGCATGGAGGGAACCGTGACGACCTACCGCTACCTTGACGACGGCGAAGACAGCCAGCTGCTGGAAGGAGAATCCTGATGCGCCGGATCACGATCTTCAACCTGATGATGCTCTCGCTGCTCTTGCTGGCCGGCTGTACCGGCGGCAAGCAGGACCTCGAGCAATGGGTGCAGCAAACGCTGGCGCGACCGGCGGGAGAGGTCGAACCCCTCCCGCAGGTGCAAACGCCGGAGCCGGTCGTCTACGACGCCAACGATCTGCGCGATCCGTTCATGCGATCGCGGCCGGACACCGAGGAAATCGCATCGGCCGGCAGCGGACCTCGTCCGGATCCGGACCGTCGGCGCGAGTATCTCGAGCGCTTCCCGCTGGATGCGCTTGAAATGGTCGGCACCATCTCGATCGGTGATCGCACCTACGGCCTGATATCGGATCCCGAGGACACGATCCACCGGGTCAGCGAAGGTAATTATCTGGGGCAGAACCACGGTCGGATCCTGCAGATCACGCCAGTCGCCATCGAAGTGATGGAACTGGTGCCGGACGGGGCCGAAGGCTGGATGGAGCGCGAGGCAAGTATCGCGCTGCCCGAAGACGACCAGCAGGGATGATGGTGGACGCAATGACAAAACAAGAATTTGGCACGGGAATGCAAGCTATGAACACCCATGAAGGGAACTCAACAGGGAGCCTGATTATGAACCGCACGAAGCGAATCCTGACCCTTCTGGCCGGTGCGATCTGGCTATTTGCCGGTCCGCTTTCGGCCACCGTCGTCACCGACGTTCGGGTGAGTGATGAAGGCGACCAACTGCGCTTCATCCTGTCGACAGACGCCGCGCCCGGCGACCCGACGGTGTTCACTACCGACCAGCCGCCGCGCATCGTGCTCGAACTGCCGGATACGACGTCCAACGTCGCAGCCGGCCAGGTGCCCGTAGGCGTCGGCCCGGTGCGCAGCTACATGGCGCTCTCATCGGGCGGCCGGACACGACTGGTCGTCGACCTTTCCCGCAGCGTCGCGTACGATGTAGATGTCCAGGGCAACCAGGTAGTGCTCAGCGTCGAATCGGGCGGCTCAGCCGGACGCGTCAGCAGCGCCTCTTCGGGTGAGCAGAACGAAATTGCCGGCATCGATTTCCGGCGCGGCGACAATGGCGAAAGCCGCGTGCTGGTGCAACTCGACAATCCCGGGGTCGATATCTCGGTCGACGAGCGCGCCTCGGCGCTGCAGATAGATCTCTACGACACCTCGCTGCCCGACGATTTGATGCAGCAGCTGGACGTGACCGATTTCGCGACGCCGGTCAAGACCATCACCCCGGAAATCCGTGGCGCCAACGTGCGCCTGAATCTCGATATCTCCGGCGCCTATCAGCACGTCGCCTACCAGACCGACAATCAGCTGGTGATCGAAGTGACCGAGCCGGATCTCGAGCCGCGCATGACGCGCGAGCTGGAGTTCTTCCAGGACCGCGAATACACCGGCGAGCGCATTACCCTGAATTTCCAGGACATACCGGTGCGCTCGGTGCTGTCGCTGATAGCAGACATTTCCGACCTCAACATCGTGGTCTCCGACTCGGTCGGCGGCAGCCTCACCCTGCGCCTGACCAACGTGCCGTGGGATCAGGCGCTGGATATCGTGCTTGAAACCCGCAACCTCGCAATGCGCGAGTCGGGCAACGTGCGCTGGGTCGCGCCCCAAAGCGAAATCGCGGCGCGCGAGCAACAGATTCTGCGCGCGCGCGCCGAGCGCCAGACGCTCGAGCCGTTGCGCACCGTGATGATTCCGGTCAGCTACGCCGATGCAGCGTCGCTGTCCGAACTGATCCGCTCGTCGACCGCGGTCGGCACCGACGGTGACGGCGGCGCTGCAGGCCTGCTTTCAGAGCGCGGATCGGTCACTATCGACCAGCGCACCAACACCTTGCTGGTCACCGACACTGCCGAGCAGATCGACCGTGTGCGCGAGCTCGTCACCGAACTCGACCGCCCGGTGCGCCAGGTGCTCATCGAATCGCGCATCGTCATCGCGCGGTCCAGCTTCAACCATGAGCTGGGCGTTCGCTTCGGTGTCGCCGGTTCGGCCAGTCTAGACAACAATCTGCTCACAATCGGCGGCTCCAGCGAGGCCACCGACCGCATGGCCAATGTGGGCCTGGCGCGCCGCCAGCTGCTAGGCCAGCGTCCGGGACGCCCGTCCTTGCTGCCCGACGCCGATCCCGGCGACGTCATCGACGTGGGCACCGAGGGCATCGCCGTGCCGACGCTCGAAGATCGCCTGAACGTGAACCTGCCGGTGGCCAATCCGGCCGGCGCGTTCGGCGTCAGTTTCCTGGCCAGCAACTACCTGCTGGATCTCGAGCTCTCGGCGCTCGAAGCACAGGGCGAGGGCGAGGTCATTTCGACGCCGCGCGTGATTACCGCCAACCAGAACGAAGCCTTCATCCAGCAGGGTGTCGAGATTCCGTTCGAGGAAGCCACCAACTCCGGCGCCACCAACGTCGAGTTCAAGGAAGCAGTGCTCGAACTTCGCGTCACGCCGCTGATCACACCCGACAACCGGGTCCAGCTCAATCTCGCGATCAAGCAGGACACCGTCGGCGAGATCTTCCAGACCGGACGCGGCGGCTCGGTGCCGTCCATCGATACCCGCGAGCTGGGTACGCGCGTGCTGGTCGAGAACGGCCAGACCGTGGTCCTGGGCGGCATCTACCAGGAAGAGCGCAACTTCAACACCACCAAGGTGCCGATGCTGGGCGACGTGCCGGTGCTGGGCGCGCTGTTCCGGCGCCGTGCGACCAACGACGAGAAGCGTGAGCTGCTGATCTTCATTACGCCCAGCATCCTCGACGATCAGATTCGCATCGACTGATACGAATCACGGGAAAACAATGGCCCGGGCCGGCAACGACCCGGGCCTTTTTTATGGCAAGGTCCCGGCGTTTGCCCAGCCTGCGGGACGCCGCGGACGCCAAACCGGAAAAATCCATTGATCGACGGAAGAATGATTTTCCTTCGTGCCGTCTTCGTGCGCTACGTGTCCCGCTTTCGCTCTTCGGCGGATTGTTTTGGGTCGATACACTTACAATAGCGGAATGATCAATCGCCCCCATTCCCCGGCCGCCGAACGCAACCGCGAGCCCATTCTCAAAGTGCTGCGCGCGTGGCTGCCCAGGTCCGGCCGCATGCTTGAAATCGGTTCGGGAACAGGCCAGCACGCGACCTTTTTCGCGCCGGCCATGCCGCAGTGGCAGTGGCAGCCCAGCGAGCATCCGAACCAGTTACCCACGCTGCAGGCCGGACTGGAAGGGCACGCCGCGACAAACATCGAGCGGCCGCTCGTGCTGGACGTGACCGGCAAATGGCCGGAAGAGAAATTCGATGCCGTCTACTCGGCCAACACCGCTCACATCATGCACTTCCCGGCCGTCGAAGCCATGTTCGCCGGCGTCGGGGCTCGGCTGAACTCGCGCGGCCTGTTCGTGCTCTATGGGCCGTTCGCCCACAGCGGCCGCCACAATGCGCCCAGCAACGCCGAGTTCGATGCCAGCCTGCGTGCGCGCGATCCGGGCATGGGAATACGCGACGTCGAACAGCTCGATCGGCTGGCCGAGGAATGCGGGCTGGAGAGAATCGCGGAACTTCGCATGCCGGCCAACAATCACATCCTCATGTTTCACAAACCCTGAGAAGAAGCGACCCGAATGGTTTCAGAACAAGCACAGGCATTCGAATCCTGGAACGGACTGGCCCAGCAGGCGCGCGGGCTGCTTGCCGGCGAAAATCACCGCATCGCCAACGCCGCCAACCTGGCAGCACTCATCTTCAACAGCGTCCCCGATCTCAACTGGGCCGGTTTCTATTTTGTCGAGCAGGGCGAACTGGTGGTGGGACCATTCCAGGGCCAGCCGGCCTGCGTGCGCATCGCGCCGGGCAAGGGGGTGTGCGGCACGGCCATGGTCACCCGCGGCACCCAGCGGGTCGAAGACGTCAGTGCGTTCGCCGGCCATATCGCCTGCGATCCGAATTCGAGATCGGAAGTGGTGGTGCCGCTGATCCTGAATGACGAAGTGATCGGCGTGCTTGATATCGACAGCCCGAAACCCGGCCGCTTCAGCGAAGATGACGCGCGCGGCTTCGAGCGGCTGGCCGAGATCTATGTGGAATCTCTCGCCGGCTGAGTCGGTCGGTCGGGGCGGCCTCTCTGGATGCGTCGGTTCGAACCTGCCTCATGCGTCGGGCTCGAACCGCGCCCTGAGACGGATTCGGCCCTGATCGCCGAATTCCAGTTCGAATATGCCACCGGTGGGCAGGGGCATCAGCTGTCCCGTCAGCGCGGATTGCACCTGCTCCAGACCGGGATTGTGCCCCACCAGCGCCAGATTTCCCGAATGTTCCTGAACCAGAGCGGCCAGCGCCTCGGCCGTGGCGTTCCAGATGCGCGGGTCCTCGCGCGGCTCGCCCAAGTCCTTGCCCAGCACAAGTTCGGTGGTGCGGTGTGTCCGCGCTGCGGGCGACACCAGTACGGTGGGTCGGGCGGCATCCGTCATCCGTTTGACGAGCCAGTCGCGCATCTCGGCGCACTGGCGCTCGCCGCGGCGCGTCAGCGGTCGGTCGATGTCTTTTTGTCCGGGTTCGGCGTCGGCGGCCTTGGCGTGCCGGATCAGCCAGACGATGCGTTCAGCGTGTTCCATAACTCGATGATGCCCTCATGAACGAAGATGTTTGAGCAGCGCGCCGACTTCCAGATTGCCGCCGGAGAGCACAACGCCCACGCGCCGGCCGGCGAAGCGGTCTCGTGCGCCCAGCACTGCGGCCAGGGGCACCGCGCCGGAAGGCTCGACCACCTGCTTCAAGTGGCGCCAGGCCAGGGTCATGGCCTCGATGATCTGTTTCTCGGAGACGGTGATGACTTCGATGCCGTGACCGGAAAGCACGGCGAAGTTGCGCGTGCCGATCAGCGCCCGAAGTCCGTCGGCAATCGTCTGTGGTTCGTGGTCGGAAACGCGCTTGCCACCGGCAAGTGACCTTGCCGCGTCGTCCGCGCCGGCGGGTTCGGCGCCGGTGATCCGCACATGCGGTGCCACCTGCGCGGCGGCCAGCGTGATGCCGGCAAGCAGTCCGCCGCCACCAATCGGGGCGACCACATCGTCCAGGTCGGGCGCCTGGGCCAGGAATTCCAGCGCGACCGTGCCCTGGCCGGCGATGATGTGTTCGTGGTCATAAGGCGGGATCGCAGTCTTGCCCTCGTCGATCAACGCCTGGAGTCCGGCTTCGCGCGCCGCCTGGTTGGGCGCGCAGAAGTGGACGGTCCCGCCGTATGCGCGCACGGCTTCCACCTTGCTGGCTACCGAGCTTTCGGGCATCACCACGTCGGCGGAGAAGCCGCGGGCGGCGGCCGCGGCGGCAAGTGCGGCGCCATGGTTGCCGGAGGAATGGGTGGCCACGCCCGGGCAGTCGTCGGGCAACTGCGAGACGGCAAAGCTGGCACCGCGGAACTTGAATGAGCCGGTCTTCTGGAGTTGCTCGCACTTGAACGCGAAATCGATTCCGGTCAAACGATTCAGCGATTCGCTGGTCATAACCGGGGTCCGGTGGATCATGCTTGCAATTTCGGCAAATGCTTTTGTCGACGTGATGCCTATCACGTTTCGACCTAGTAAACTGTGGGTTGATCCGGTGTTTTCAGACATGGTCATATAATAGTAGGTAATAGTCATGGATAAGGGACGCACATGAAAGCTTTGAAAGGCGATGCGCCGCGCACGCCCATAAATCGCGCCGACTACAGGCCGCCGGCCTGGTTGATCGACACGGCCGTCATCACGCTGGATCTGAATGTCGACACTACTTGCGTATCCTCGTCCCTTCGGGTGCGGCGCAATCACGAAAGCGACGATACCGATGCGCCCCTGGTGCTGTTCGGCGACAATCTGGAAACCGAGTGCGTGGCGATAGACGGTCGCGAACTCGACGCCGATGCCTACAGACTCGATGACGGTCGTCTGACCATCGGCGGGTTGGAAGAGTCGGCCATCGTCACCACTCGCGTGCTGATCCATCCGGCGAAGAACACCGCGCTGGAAGGACTGTACCAGTCCGGTTCCAGTCTTCTCACCCAGTGCGAGGCCGAGGGCTTTCGCAAGATCACCTGGTTCGGCGACCGTCCGGACATCATGACCCGGTTCCACGTCAGGCTGGAAGCCGACCGCGAGAAGTACCCGGTGCTGCTCGGAAACGGTAATCTGGTCGAGTGCGGGCGGCTGGACGGGAATCGTCATTTCGCCGTGTGGGACGATCCGTTCCCCAAGCCGTCGTATCTGTTTGCGCTGGTCGCCGGCGACCTCGGCTGCAAGGAAGATACGTTCACGACCGTCTCGGGCCGGCAGGTGGCGCTGAAGGTCTACTCCGAGCGCGAGAACCTGGACCAGCTCGAACACGCCATCGAAAGCCTTAAAAAATCCATGGCCTGGGACGAGCAGCGTTTCGGTCTGGAGTATGACCTTGATGTTTATCACATCGTCGCCACGCACCATTTCAACATGGGCGCGATGGAGAACAAGAGTCTCAACATCTTCAACGCCCGCTATGTGCTGGCCGATCCCGACACCGCCACCGACGCCGATTTCGAGGCCATCGAGGCGGTGATCGCGCACGAGTACTTCCACAACTGGACCGGCAACCGGGTGACCTGCCGCGACTGGTTTCAGCTGACGCTTAAAGAAGGCCTGACGGTCTTCCGCGACCAGGAATTCTCGTCCGACATGCAGTCGCGTGCGGTCAAGCGGATCAGCGACATCAAGGACCTGATGGCGCGCCAGTTCCCCGAGGACGCCGGCCCCATGGCGCATCCGGTGAGGCCCGAGCGCTACGTCGAGATCAACAACTTCTACACCGCCACGGTCTACGAGAAAGGCGCCGAGGTGGTTCGCATGTACGACACGCTGCTGGGCACCGACGGCTTCCGCCGCGGCATGGACCTGTACTTCGAGCGCCACGACGGCCAGGCCGTGACCTGCGACGACTTCCGGGCCGCCATGGCCGACGCCAACGACGCCGACCTGGGCCAGTTCGAGCGCTGGTACCGTCAGGTGGGCACGCCGACGGTCAAGGTTGAAACCGACTACGATGAGCAGGCCGGCGCGCTGGAGATTTCGCTGACCCAATCGCTGCCCGACCACCCGGACAATGCCGACCTCGGCCCGCTGCACATTCCGTTCCGGCTCGGGCTGCTCGCACCCGGAGGCGCATCGCTGTCGCTACCGCTCGACGGGGAGGACGAGATCCGCGAAACGCACCTGCTCGAGCTGCGCGACACCGAAACCACGGTGCGCTTCACCGGCCTGGACCAAAAGCCGATCGTCTCGCTGCTGCGCGGTTTTTCGGCGCCGGTCAAGGTCGAAGCCCAGGCCGACGACCGCGAACTGGCCGTGCTGCTGGCGTTCGATCCCGATCCGGTCGCGCGCTGGATGGCCGGGCGCAAGCTCTCTGCGCGTGTACTCGACCGCGCCATCGAGGCCCATGCCGACGGCGACGATGCCCAATCGCCCGATCTGCTTGTCTCGGCCTGGCGCAAGATCGTCGAGAACGCTAAAGACGACCCGGCACTGGCGGCGGCGCTGCTGCAGCTGCCCACCGAACCCGAGCTTGCGCAGAATTACAAGCCGGTGCCGGTGGATGCCATCCACGCTGCCCGCTCTGGACTCAGGCGGCAACTGGCCGAATCGCTGGCCGAGCCGCTCCGCGAGATTCTTGACGAAAGCCGCCCGCGCGGCGGCTGGCGCTTCGACGCCGACGACATTGCCGCGCGCAGCCTGGCCAATACCGCGCTGTCGCTTCTGGTGGGCGCACGCGACGAAGAAGCGGCCAAGCGCGCAGTAGCGGTCTACAAGGATGCCGATAACATGACCGATCGCTTCGCCGCGCTGGCATCGGTAGCCCACGCGCGCATCGACGCCGCCGACGCGCTACTGGCCGATTTCGAGAAGCGCTACGGCGACAATCCACTGGTGATGGACAAGTGGTTTGCCGTCCAGGCCCAGGTGGCCGCCGACAGCACCGTCGACAAGGTCGAGCAGTTGATGGACCATCCGGCGTTTTCGATGAAGAACCCCAACAAGGTACGGTCGCTCATCGGCACATTCGGCATGCACAATCCCTCGGCCTTCCATCGCGCAAATGGATCAGGCTATCGGCTTATGGGAAAAGCGGTGCGCACGCTCGACTCACTCAATCCGCAGGTCGCGGCCAGGCTGGTTTCGGTATTCAACCGCTGGGCCGATTACGACGAAGACCGCAAGCGCCAGATGCGCGAGCAACTCCAGGCCATCAAGGCCGTCGACGGACTGAGCCCCGATGTCGACGAAATTGTCTCGGCGGCGTTGAAGCGGGAGGGGTAGGGTTCGACGGTTTCCGGTTTCCGGTTTCCGGTTTCCGGTTTCCGGTTTCCGGTTTCCGGTTTCCGGGAGTCGGTAGTCGGTAGTCGGAAGTCGGAAGTCGGA
>Ga0209936_1000462_pt1 | contig 24597 bp, 20 predicted proteins | sample SalPonR1_A_D1_MG_FD_185694 | JGI IMG/M metagenome (GOLD analysis project Ga0209936, IMG submission 185694) | Salt pond soil microbial communities from South San Francisco under conditions of wetland restoration - Salt Pond MetaG R1_A_D1_MG... ... | reverse complement strand
GAGATGGTGATGCCTGGCGACAACGTGAAGATCCAGGTCGAGCTGATTGCGCCGATCGCGATGGAAGAAGGTCTGCGTTTCGCGATTCGCGAAGGCGGCCGCACCGTCGGTGCCGGCGTCGTGGCCAGGATTCACAAGTAACAGATCTGCAGGAGCGGTCTCCGGGTCGCGAGGATCGAGGCTCTGAAGCCGGATCGAAGTCGATCGCGGCCTGGAGACCGCTCCTACGGTTTTTTAAAGGCGAGTAGCTCAACTGGCAGAGCAGCGGTCTCCAAAACCGCAGGTTGGGGGTTCGAGTCCCTCCTCGCCTGCCACATATTAAAAGAGTCTTAAATGGCAGCCGAAAAAAGTTCTTCAAGCGACATAGTTTTGTGGATTCTTGCCGCGCTGGTACTGTGCGGTGGCGTCTACGGCTTTGTTTACTTCGAAGGTCAGGCGATGTCGCTTATTCGTGTCGTCGGCCTGGTTGCCGCGGTCGGCGTCGCGCTGGCCATCGCTTCGCGCACGACCAAGGGTCGTGAGGGCTTTTCCTACGTTCGCGAGGTTGACGTGGAGCGTCGCAAGGTCGTTTGGCCGACGCGCCAGGAGACCGTGCAGACGACCCTGATCGTGCTGGCCGTGACCGTCGTGGTCGCGATCATCCTGTTCATCATGGATACTGTCTTCGGCGGCCTTGTGCGGTGGTTGATCGGGATGGGCGGAGACCTGTAATGGCAAAGCGCTGGTATGTTGTTCACGCCTATTCGGGCTTCGAGAAGCAGGTTCAGCGTTCGCTGCAAGAGCGCATCGAGCGGTCCGGCATGGAAGAGCAGTTCGGCGAAATTCTCGTTCCGACCGAAGAAGTGGTCGAGATGAAGAAAGGCGTGAAGCGCCGAAGCGAGCGCAAGTTCTTTCCGGGCTATGTACTGGTCGAGATGGAAATGAACGAGGATTCCTGGCATCTGGTCAAGGACGTGCCCAAGGTGATGGGCTTCATCGGCGGCAAGCAGGACAGGCCCGCGCCGATCAGCCAGAAAGAGGCCGACATGATTCTCAACCGTGTCGCGGAAGGTGTAGACAAGCCCAAGCCCAAGGTGTTGTTCGAACCCGGCGAGATGGTTCGCGTCATCGACGGCCCGTTCAACGATTTCAACGGTACGGTCGAGGAAATCAACTACGAGAAAAGCCGGCTGCGCGTGGCGGTTTCGATCTTCGGCAGATCGACGCCGGTGGAACTGGACTTTCAACAGGTGGAAAAGCTGTAGCAAAGCTATAGTTTTGTCATCCCGAACGCGCGTGGCGCGTTTCAGCAAGACGACAGTTGGCTTTGGCAGATACGCTTCAGCAGGCTGAAAACCGAAACAAGCCCTGACACGGGGAGCCGAGACAAAAATGGTACGGCGTCTGAACCCGAAGGAGAAATCAAGTGGCTAAGAAAATCAATGCGTACATCAAGCTGCAGGTGCCGGCCGGGCAAGCCAATCCAAGCCCGCCCGTTGGGCCTGCGCTGGGTCAGCACGGCGTCAATATCATGGAGTTCTGCAAGGCCTTCAACGCGGCAACGCAGTCGGTCGAGCCCGGTCTCCCGACACCCGTGGTGATCACGGTATATTCCGATCGCAGCTTCACCTTTATCACCAAGACGCCTCCGGCGGCGGTTCTGCTGCGCAAGGCGGCCAAGATCGCAAAGGGCAGCGGCGAGCCGAACACCAAGAAGGTTGGCTCCGTCACGCGGGCCCAGCTGGAGGAAATCGTCAAGATGAAGGAACCCGACCTGACCGCTGCCGATATGGATGCGGCCGTGCGAACGATCGCCGGCAGCGCACGCAGCATGGGTCTGACCGTGGAGGGCGCTGAATAATGGCTGCGCAGACCAAGAGAAACCGTGCGATCCGGGAAAAGATCGAGCCGGGCAAGCAATACGCGCTGGACGAGGCGCTGGGCATGCTCAAGGAATTAAGCAAGGTCAAGTTCACCGAAAGCGTGGATGTGGCCGTTCGACTTGGCGTGGACCCACGCAAGTCCGATCAGGTGGTTCGCGGTTCTACCGTACTTCCGCACGGCACTGGAAAGGACGTGCGCGTTGCCGTTTTTGCCCAGGGCGAGAACGCCGAGAAGGCGCAGGCCGCAGGCGCCGATATCGTCGGCTTCGACGATCTGGCTGAAAGCATCAAGGGCGGGACAATCGACTTCGATGTCTGCATCGCGACCCCCGACGCCATGCGCGTGGTCGGGAAGCTTGGTCAGGTGCTGGGCCCGAGAGGCCTGATGCCGAATCCGAAGGTCGGCACCGTGACCACCGATGTCGAGCAGGCCGTCAGGAATGCCAAGGCCGGCCAGGTGCAATTCCGTACCGACAAGGGCGGTATCGTGCACTCGACCATCGGCAAGGCCGACTTCGATCTTGAAGCCCTGAAAGGCAACTTGCGCGCGCTGGTGCAGGAACTGGTCAAGGCCAAGCCGGCCGCCTCGAAAGGCCAGTACCTGCGCAAGATCGCGGTTTCCACGACGATGGGGCCTGGTTTGACTGTCGACAATTCGACGCTGGAGCTGTAGGCGTCAAGAGGAACAAGGAATCTGCCGGGCTGTGCCCGGCGATGTACGGGCGTATCGCGGAGTTTTTCGTTCCGCGCCCGTCCAAGACCGCAGGTCCGGGGAGCGTTTGCGATCCGGATAAATGGCGAAAGCCCGCCTGCGTAGATGGTGTCGCCCGATTACCCGGTTTTCTTGGGGAAACGGCCACCTGACTGGTGCCGGATCGAAGTTTGATCCGGTTTGGATGGACGGTCGGGGAAGTTTCCGACCATCCGACTGACGGAGGTAGCAAATGGCGCTCACTCTTGAGCAAAAGAAGGCGGTCGTCGCGGAAGTTTCCGAAGTGGCGAAGTCCGCGCACTCAGCCGTAGCTGCCGAATATCGCGGCATCACCGTTGAGAAGATGACCGAGATGCGGGCCAAGGCTCGCAGCGAAGGCGTCTACCTCAAGGTGGCCAAGAACACGCTGGTCAAGCGTGCCGTCGAGGGTACCGAATTTGAATGCATGGCCGAAGAACTGACCGGTCCTTTGCTGTTCGCGTTTTCGATCGAAGATCCGGGCGCGGCGGCAAGACTGATCAAGGACTTTTCGAAGGGCGAGGACAAGCTCGTCGTTCGACTGGTTGCCATGGGCGCAACGCTTTATCAGGCCTCGGAACTCGAGCGTCTGGCAAGCTTGCCGACCCATGACCAGGCGATTGCCATGCTGATGGGCGTCATGAAGGCGCCGATCGAGAAATTCGTTCGCACCCTCGCCGAGCCGCATACCAAGCTGGTTCGTACCATCGCCGCGGTGCGCGACAGCAAGCAGGCTGCCTGACAAATCATTTGATCAATATTTTTTGGAGTAACTGAAATGGCCGTTTCAAAGGAAGACATTCTCGAAACAATTTCCAACATGACCGTTGTCGAAGTGGTCGATCTGATCGAAGCAATGGAAGAGAAGTTCGGTGTTTCCGCTGCCGCCCCGGTTGCAGCTGCCGCAGCTCCGGCTGCCGGTGGTGAAGCCGCTGCCGCAGAAGAGCAGACCGAGTTCGATGTCATGCTGACCGGTTTTGGCGAAAAGAAGGTTCAGGTGATCAAAGCCATTCGTGGCATCACCGGGCTGGGCCTGAAGGAAGCCAAGGACCTCGTCGAGGGCGCGCCCTCAGCGGTCAAGGAAGGCGTCAACAAGGACGAGGCTGAAGATATCAAGAAGCAGTTGGAAGAAGCAGGCGCATCTGTCGAGGTCAAGTAATTACCTCACGGTTGCACGGAAGATCGGGTTGGGCTGGGTGTCGAAAGACGCCCGGCCCGTTCCCGTTTCCAGAAGAATTGCGGTTGTCGCGGCCCGTTCCGGGTGTCACGGCTAGACCGATCGTAACAAAGTCCCGGATCAGTTGCACCAGCGTGCGGGTGAGATTTCGATGAGTTATTCGTTTACCGAAAAGAAGCGTATCCGGAAGGATTTTGGAAAGCATGTGCAGGTTATTGATGCGCCTTTCCTGTTGTCAACCCAGGTCGATTCCTATCGACAGTTCCTGCAGGACGATCTGGCCGAGAGCGACCGTGGGCTGAAGGGTCTGCATGGCGCGCTCTCGTCAGTGTTCCCGATAGCAAGTTACTCCGGTAATGCTGCGCTCGAATACGTGACATATCAGCTCGGCAAGCCCGAGTTCGACGTCACCGAGTGCAAGCTGCGTGGCATGACCTATGCTGCCCCGCTGCGTGTGACCGTTCGCCTGGTCATATACGACAAGGACAGCCCGGCGCGCAACAAGAAGGTCAAGGAGGTCAAGGAACAGGACGTCTACATGGGCGACTTGCCGCTGATGACCGAAACCGGCACCTTCGTGATCAATGGTACCGAGCGCGTCATCGTCAATCAGATGCACCGTTCTCCCGGCGTGTTCTTCGACCATGACCGGGGCAAGACGCACTCTTCCGGCAAGCTGCTGTACAAGGCACGCGTAATCCCCTATCGAGGCAGCTGGCTGGATTTCGAATTCGATCCCAAGGATGCGGTATTCACGCGTATCGATCGTCGGCGCAAGCTGCCGGTGACCATCCTGTTGCGCGCGCTTGGGATGGAAGACGAGGAAATCCTCAGCACATTTTTCGAAAAGTCGAAGATCACGCTGCGCAAATCCGACGCCAAGCTCGACCTGGTGCCGTCGCGACTGCGCGGCGAGACCGCACTGGCCGACATTACCGACAAGAACGGCAACGTGATCGTGGCCAAGGATCGCCGGATCACCGCGCGTCACGTCAAGCAGATCGCTGAGGCGGGCGTAAAGTCGCTGGACGTCGGCGACGAGTACCTGATCGGACGAATCCTGGCTCACAACATCGTCGATTCCGACAGCGGTGAGCTGCTGGCGGCGTGCAACGATGAAATAACGGCCGAGCTGCTCGAGACGCTGCGCGAAAACAAGGTCAAGTCGTTCGAAATCCTTTACGTCAACGACCTCGACCAGGGGCCGTACATTTCCAATACGTTGCGTATCGATCCGACGTCCAGCGAGCTCGAGGCTCTGTGGGAAATCTACAAGATGATGCGCCCGGGTGAGCCGCCGACCAAGGATGCGGCCCAGAACCTGTTCAAGAACTTGTTCTTCACCGAGGAACGCTACGACCTGTCTGCCGTCGGCCGAATGAAATTCAATCGCCGGGTCCGGCGCGATGAGCTCGAAGGTCCCGGCACGCTTGACCGCGACGACATCCTCGCCGTGCTGAAGGTGCTCATCGATATCCGCAATGGCAATGGCACGGTCGACGACATCGATCACCTTGGCAACCGTCGCGTGCGCTCCGTGGGCGAGATGGCGGAAAACCAGTTCCGCATCGGCCTGGTGCGCGTCGAGCGCGCGGTGCGCGAGCGTCTTTCCATGGCGGAAAGCGAAGGTCTGGGCCCCCAGGACCTGATCAACGCCAAACCGGTGGCCGCCGCGATCAAGGAATTCTTCGGTTCGTCCCAGCTTTCACAGTTCATGGACCAGAACAACCCGCTTTCGGAAATCACCCACAAGCGTCGCGTCTCGGCGCTTGGTCCGGGCGGCCTGACCCGCGAGCGCGCCGGATTCGAAGTGCGTGACGTGCACCCGACCCATTACGGCCGCCTGTGCCCGATCGAAACGCCTGAAGGCCCGAACATCGGCCTGATCAACTCGCTGGCCGTGTATTCGCGCACCAACAGCTACGGATTTCTCGAGACGCCTTATTGCAAGGTGGTCGGTGGCAAGGTAACCGACGACGTCTCCTATCTGTCGGCGATCGAGGAAGGCGATTACGTCATCGCGCAGGCCAACGCCGAACTTGACAACAAGCGCGGATTCCGCGCCGAACTCGTTCCGTGCCGGCATCTGGGTGAATTCACACTGAAGCGTCCCGACGAAATCGACTTCATCGACGTCTCTCCGCGCCAGATCGTGTCGGTGGCGGCGGCCATGGTGCCGTTCCTGGAGCACGATGACGCCAACCGCGCCCTGATGGGCTCGAACATGCAGCGCCAGGCAGTGCCTACACTCAGGGTTGACAAGCCGCTGGTCGGCACCGGACTGGAGCGTCTCGTGGCTACCGATTCCGGTGTCACCACCGTAGCCCAGCGCGGCGGCGTGGTCGATCAGGTTGATGCCGGCCGGATTGTAGTACGCGCCAACGAAGACGAAGTCGGCGAGGATGACCCGGGCGTCGACATATACAACCTGGTCAAGTATCAGCGTTCCAACCAGAACACTTGCATGAATCAGCGCCCCCTTGTCAAGGTAGGCGATGTTGTGCGCACCAAGGATGTTCTCGCCGACGGGCCGTCCACAGACCTGGGCGAATTGGCCCTGGGTCAGAACATGCGCGTGGCTTTCATGCCCTGGAACGGCTACAACTTCGAGGATTCCATCCTGATCTCGGAGCGAGTCGTCCAGGAGGACCGGTTCACCTCGATTCACATCGAGGAACTGACTTGCGTGGCGCGCGATACCAAGCTGGGTTCGGAAGAAATCACCAGCGATATCCCGAATGTCGGCGAATACACGCTGAGCAAGCTGGACGAGTCAGGAATTGTCTATGTGGGCGCCGAAGTGCGTTCGGGCGACATCCTGGTCGGCAAGGTCACGCCCAAGGGCGAAACCCAGCTCACTCCGGAAGAAAAGCTGCTGCGTGCGATCTTCGGCGAGAAGGCATCCGACGTCAAGGACACCTCGCAGCGCGTGCCCAGCGGCATGGACGGGACCGTGATCGATGTCCAGGTCTTCACCCGCGAGGGTGTTGACAAGGACGCACGCGCGATCTCGATCGAGAAGGATCACATCCGCCAGGTGCGGACCGATCTGGACGATCAGCTGCGCATCATGGAGGATGCGATCTTCAACCGGCTTGAGGCCATCCTGGTCGGCAAGGTGGTCGACAAGGGGCCGGAACTCAAGAAGGGCGCCAAGTTGACTGGGGATTATCTGGGCGGCCTCAAACGAGATGATTGGTTCAAGCTTCGCATGCGCAACGACGAAGCGCAGGAAATGCTCGAGCGCGCCCAGCGCCAGATCGAGAAGCAGCGCAAGCTGGCTGACGACAGGTTCGAGGAGAAAAAGGAAAAGATCACCCGCGGCGACGACCTGGCGCCGGGCGTGCTCAAGATGGTCAAGGTCTACCTGGCCGTGAAGCGTCGCATGCAGCCGGGCGACAAGATGGCCGGCCGGCACGGCAACAAGGGTGTGATCTCGACCATCGTTCCGGTCGAGGACATGCCGTTCGATGAAACAGGGCGACCGGTGGATATCGTTCTCAACCCGCTGGGCGTGCCATCGCGCATGAACATCGGACAAGTGCTGGAGACGCATCTGGGCCTGGCCGCACGCGGTCTGGGCGAGAAGATCGAAGCCATGCTGGAGGCGCAGGAGAAGCCTGCGAAGGTGCGCAAGTTCCTCGAGGAGATTTATAACTCCGACCGGCCCGGCCGGGTGGATCTCAAGGAATTCGGCGACGATGAAGTCATCGAACTTGCCGGCAACCTGACCGGCGGCGTGCCGATGGCGACCCCGGTGTTCGACGGTGCAGACGAAGTGGAGATCAAGAAACTGCTGAAGATGGCGGATCTTCCCGAGTCGGGCCAGATGACGCTCTACGACGGCCGGACCGGCGATTCGTTCGACCGCCCGGTGACCGTCGGCTACATGTACATGCTCAAGCTCAACCACCTGGTCGACGACAAGATGCACGCTCGTTCCACCGGTCCGTACAGCCTCGTGACCCAGCAACCGCTGGGCGGCAAGGCCCAGTTCGGCGGCCAGCGCTTCGGCGAGATGGAAGTGTGGGCGCTGGAGGCCTACGGTGCGGCGTACACGCTGCAGGAAATGCTCACCGTCAAGTCCGACGATGTGCAGGGTCGAAACCAGATGTACAAGGCTATTGTCGACGGCAACCACCGCATGGTTGCCGGCATGCCCGAATCCTTCAACGTATTGGTGAAGGAAATCCGGTCGCTCGGCATCAACATTGAACTCGAAGAGTCCTGATCGAGGAGGATCTACACGTGCGCGATTTGCTGAATTTCTACAAGCGCCAGCATCAAATCACTGATTTTGATGCCATTCGCATTGGTCTGGCCCAGCCGGACATGATCCGCTCATGGTCGTTCGGCGAGGTCAAGAAGCCGGAAACGATCAATTACCGAACCTTCAAGCCGGAGCGCGAAGGCCTGTTCTGTGCCGCGATCTTCGGACCGGTCAAGGACTACGAGTGCCTGTGCGGCAAGTACAAGCGCATGAAGCACCGCGGTGTGAAGTGCGAGAAGTGCGGTACCGAGGTCACGCTGACCAAGGTGCGGCGCGAACGCATGGGCCATATCGATCTGGCCAGTCCGGTGGCGCATATCTGGTTCCTCAAGTCGCTGCCGTCGCGCATCGGCCTGATGCTCGACATGACCCTGCGCGATATCGAACGAATCCTGTACTTCGAGTCCTACCTGGTGCTCGATCCGGGCATGACGCCGCTGGAGCGCGGGCAGCTGCTGACCGACGAGCAGTATCTGGAAGCGATGGAAACCTACGGCGACGAATTTGACGCCAAGATGGGTGCCGAGGCCGTCTACGACTTGCTCAAGAACGTCGATCTGTCGTCGGAACTGGCGCAGCTGCGCGAGGATATAGGATCAACGAATTCCGAAACCAAGATCAAGCGTCTGACCAAGCGGATCAAGCTGGCCGAGGCGTTCCTGGAATCGGGCAATCGTCCGGAGTACATGATTCTGACGGTGTTGCCGGTGCTGCCGCCGGATCTGCGTCCGCTGGTGCCGCTGGACGGCGGCCGTTTCGCGACGTCGGATCTCAACGATCTATATCGCCGGGTGATCAACCGCAACAACCGCCTGCGCCGCCTGCTCGAGCTCAATGCACCGGATATTATTGTTCGCAACGAAAAGCGCATGCTGCAGGAAGCGGTCGATGCGCTGCTGGACAACGGTCGCCGCGGACGCGCCATCACGGGCACGAACAAGAGACCTTTGAAGTCGCTCGCCGACATGATCAAGGGCAAACAGGGTCGATTCCGCCAGAACCTGCTGGGCAAGCGCGTCGATTACTCCGGTCGTTCGGTCATTGTGGTCGGTCCGACCCTCAAGCTTCACGAGTGCGGTCTGCCGAAGAAAATGGCGCTTGAGCTTTTCAAGCCGTTCATCTTTTCAAAACTGCAGCGCCGCGGCATGGCGCCGACGATCAAGGCGGCCAAGAAGCTGGTCGAGAAGGAGGACGCCGAAGTCTGGGATATTCTCGAAGAAGTCATTCGTGAACACCCGGTGCTGCTCAATCGCGCACCCACGCTTCATCGCCTGGGTATCCAGGCGTTCGAGCCGGTGCTGATCGAGGGCAAGGCCATCCAGCTCCATCCGCTGGTTTGTACCGCGTTCAACGCCGACTTTGACGGCGACCAGATGGCCGTGCACGTGCCGCTGAGCCTGGAAGCCCAGCTGGAAGCGCGCGCGCTGATGATGTCGACCAACAACATCCTGTCGCCGGCCAACGGTGAGCCGATCATCGTGCCGACCCAGGACGTGGTGCTGGGCATCTACTACATGACCCGCGAACTGGCGGGCTCCAGGGGCGAAGGCATGTTCTTCTCCAGCACCGCCGAGGTGCACCGGGCCTATGCCAACAAGGAGGTGGAACTGCAGGCCTCGATCAATGTGCGCATCACCGAATACGTGCGTGATGACGGCGGTGAGTTGCAGCCTGAGACCAGGCGCTACGACTCGACGGTCGGCCGTGCGCTGCTGTTCGAGATCGCGCCCAAGGGCATGCGTTTCGCTTTGTTCAACCAGACGCTGAAGAAAAAACAGATCTCCCGCCTGATCGACGAGAGTTATCGCTCACTCGGGCTGAAGCACACCGTGGTCTTTGCCGACCAGTTGATGTACACCGGTTTCGCGAATTCAACGCGTGCCGGCGTTTCGATCGGTCTCGATGATCTACAGGTGCCGCCGGAGAAGAAGGAAATTCTTGACCGTGCCGAAGCCGAAGTGCTCGAAATCCAGGAGCAGTATTCTTCGGGCGTCGTGACTTCCGGCGAGCGCTACAACAAGGTGGTCGACATCTGGTCGCGCACCAATGAGGCAGTAGCCAAGGCGATGATGAACCGGATCGGCAAGGAAATCCGCGTCGATACCGAGGGCAACAAGGTCGAGCAGGATTCCATGAACTCGATCTTCATCATGGCCGACTCCGGCGCACGTGGCTCGGCCGCCCAGATCCGTCAGCTGGCGGGTATGCGAGGCTTGATGGCCAAGCCGGACGGATCGATCATCGAGACGCCCATTACCGCAAACTTCCGCGAGGGTCTTAACGTCCTGCAGTACTTCATCTCCACTCACGGCGCGCGCAAGGGCCTGGCCGACACGGCGCTCAAGACCGCCAACTCCGGCTACCTGACCCGTCGCCTGGTCGACGTCGCGCAGGACCTCGTCGTCATCGAGAGTGACTGTGGAACCGAAAATGGACTTGAAATGCTGCCCATCGTCGAGGGCGGCGACGTCGTCGAGCCGCTGGGCGAGCGAATCCTGGGTCGTGTTCTGGCCGAGGATGTCTATCCGGCCGACAGCGACGAAGTGCTGTGCGAGCGCGGCACGCTGCTTGACGAGCAGTGGGTGGCCACGCTCGAGGAGCACGCGATCGATCGTGTGTTGGTGCGTTCGCCGATCACCTGTGAGACCCGCTACGGCATTTGCGGCCAGTGCTACGGTCGCGATCTGGCCCGTGGTTCTTCGGTGAATGCCGGCGAAGCGGTCGGCGTCATTGCGGCCCAGTCCATTGGCGAGCCCGGCACCCAGCTGACCATGCGTACTTTCCACATCGGCGGAGCCGCCTCGCGTGCCGTCGCGGTCGACCAGATCCAGGTCAAGTCCGCTGGCACCGTTCGCCTGTTCAACCTCAAGTCGGTCGAGAACTCCGAAGGCAAGCTGGTCGCCGTTTCGCGTTCAGGTGAGCTTTCGCTGATCGACAGCCACGGTCGCGAACGTGAGCGTTACAAGATTCCATATGGTGCCGTGCTGAGCATTCGCGAAGGCGACACTGTCACGGCCGGTCAGATTGTGGCCAACTGGGACCCGCATACACATCCGGTTGTTGCCGAGGTGGCGGGCAAAACCTCGTTCCAGGACTTTATCGAGGGCGTGACCGTTGCCGAACAGACCGATGAAGTCACCGGTCTGACCAGCTCCGTGGTCATCGATCCGAAGAAGCGCGGTTCCGAAGGCAAGGATCTGCGTCCGACAATTCGCCTGATCGACGAAAAGGGCAAGCCGCTGATGTTGCCGGGGACCTCGCAGCCGGCCCAGAACTTCCTGCCCGCGGGCGCCGTGATCAACTGTCGCGACGGCCAGGAAGTGAAGGTCGGCGACGTGCTGGCGCGCATCCCGCAGGAGTCCTCCAAGACCCGCGACATCACCGGGGGTCTGCCCCGCGTGGCCGACTTGTTCGAAGCCCGGCGCCCGAAGGAAGCGGCCGTTCTGGCCGAGGCCTCCGGTACCGTAAGTTACGGCAAGGAAACCAAGGGCAAACAGCGCCTCGTGATTACCGATGAGCAAGGCGATACGCACGAGGATCTGATTCCGAAGTGGCGTCAGATCCAGGTCTTCGAAGGTGAGCACGTGGAGAAGGGCGAAACCGTCGTCGACGGCGAACTCGATCCACACGACATACTTCGCCTGCTGGGCGTGGAGCCGCTGGCCAACTACCTGGTGCAGGAAATCCAGGACGTCTACCGGCTCCAGGGCGTGAAGATCAACGACAAGCACATCGAGGTCATCATCCGCCAGATGTTGCGCAAGGTCGAAATTCTCGACTCCGGCGACAGCAAGTTCCTGCAGGGTGAGCAGCTCGATGCCGTGCACGTGATCGAGGAAAACCGCAAGCTGGATGGCGATGGGCTGCGCCCGGCCGTGTTGCAACGGGTCCTGCTGGGCATCACCAAGGCCTCGCTGGCGACCGAGTCGTTCATCTCGGCCGCTTCGTTCCAGGAAACCACCCGGGTGCTGACCGATGCTGCCGTGCGCGGCACTGTCGATAATCTGCGCGGTCTCAAGGAAAACGTGATCGTGGGTCGTCTGATTCCGGCGGGTACCGGCCGCGTTGCACGAGCTCGCCGACACGAGGAAACCGAGGTCGTGGGTGATTCGGAAGCGGAGCTGGCCGCATTGCTGCGCGCCAATGAGCCCACGGAATCGATCGAGACCGTGCCGACCGATGGACCGGAACAGGAATCGGGCGAGTGATCGCCCGCTGATGACTCTGCTCCCGGGCCGGACTGCCGGCCCGGGCTTCCCAATCGTTGCGTTTGGGAGTAGAATCCATCGGTTAACATATTGCGAAATTGCCGATTCCGTTCGGCATCGATAGTCAGGAGTTTTAAATGGTCAAGATCAGACTGGCACGCGGTGGCGCCAAGAAGCAGCCGTTCTATCACATCGTCGTGACCGACAGCCGTAACCGACGTGACGGCCGAAACATCGAGCGCCTGGGGTTCTTCAACCCGGTAGCGCGCGGCAACGACGAGCGGCTGCGCGTCGACCGTGAGCGCATCGATCATTGGGTGGAGCAGGGCGCACAGGTTTCCGAACGCGTCAGCCACCTGATTGCTGAAGCCGCCCAGGCCAAGCCCGCGGCCGAAGCTTGAAATTAGCAGGCTGAAGGATCACTAGCTGCGCCGGTCATGAGTGAAGCCGAAGATCTGGTGGAGCTCGGCCGGCTCAACGGGGCGTGGGGCACAGGCGGTTGGGTCAAGGTTTTCTCGCTGACCGACCCGCCGGAAAATATCTTCGAATACCAGCCCTGGCGAATCTCGGATTCGCCGGGGTTGTTGCATGTTCGGCAGTGGCGCCGCCAGGGCCCCAGGCTGGTCGCCCGGCTCGAGGAAGTGGCCACGCGCGAGGAGGCGGAATCCCTGCGCGGAACGATACTGTCGTTCGGGCGCGCTGAGCTGCCGCGCGCCGAGGGCGACAGTTACTATTGGCACGACCTGATCGGGCTGGACGTCTATAACCGCGATGACGAATTGATGGGCAAGGTGTCCGGCCTGCTGAATGCCGGTGCGCACGACGTGCTGGAGATTCGTCGCAGCGGGAAAGGTGATGTGCTCGTGCCTTTCGTCACCGGGCATTTCGTCGACAACGTCGACCTGGAAGCTGGCCGCATCGATGTCGACTGGCAAGCCGAATGGACCGATGCTGACTGAAATCCACGTTGTCACGCTTTTTCCCGAATGGTTCGAGCATCTCAAGGCCATGGGACTGACCGGGCGAGCGCTGGATGACGGCCGGATCGTCCTGCGCTGCTTCAATCCGCGCCAATATGTCCAGGACGTGCACCGTAGCGTGGACGACCGACCCTACGGCGGTGGGCCAGGCATGGTGATGCGGCCCGAGCCGCTGGCTCAGGCGATCGAGCAAGCCCGCTCGGGATCGGATGCCCCTGTATCCGGTCTCAGCCCGCAAGGACGGACGCTGGACCAGCCCGCCGTTGAACGGTTGGCTGAACGATCCAGGCTGGTGCTTGTGTGCGGGCGCTACGAGGGTATCGACGAACGCATATCGGAGACCCTGATCGACGAGGAGTGGTCGATCGGCGATTTTGTGCTTTCGGGTGGCGAATACGCGGCTGCGGCGCTGATGGACGCAGTGATTCGACTGCAGCCGGGCGTGCTCGGCCACGAGGCCTCGGCGGCCGAGGATTCATTCAGCGAAGGGCTGCTGGATTGCCCGCACTACACACGACCGGCAGTATGGCGGGATCGGCATGTACCGGCTATATTGCTGGGCGGCGATCACGCGGCTATCGCCCGCTGGCGACGTCAGCAGGCCTTGCTGCGAACGGCGCGCCGTCGCCCCGATCTGCTGGCTTCGGCCGAGCTGGACAGTGCCGAGCGCGCCTGGCTGGCCACCCATTCCGACGGCGACGGCTGATTCCCGTGACTCGGCAATCGCTTTGATGAATGATTGCTGGCGCGGCAATATTGCCTGAGTGGGAAGATTTCCGTTATACTTGCATGCTTGACTTTTCGGGCTCGGGATTTCCGGGCCGTATCATCTCGAACAACGAAGACGGATCACGAACATGAGCACGATTATCGACCAGATCAACGCCGAACAGATGCAGCGCGATGTCCCGGATTTTGCTCCGGGCGATACCGTTGTGGTCAATCTTTGGGTACGCGAGGGCGATAGGCAGCGCCTGCAGGCATTCGAAGGCGTCGTGATTGCACGTCGGAACCGTGGTCTGCACTCGGCGTTCACCGTGCGCAAGGTTTCGCACGGGACCGGCGTCGAGCGCGTCTTCCAGACCTACAGCCCGCTGATCGACTCGATCAACATCAAGCGCAGGGGCCGAGTCCGTCGCGCCAAGCTGTTCTACCTGCGTAACCTGGAAGGCAAGGCAGCGCGCATTCGCGAGAAGCTCGCCAACCGCGCAAACACCTGACTGACGAAAGTTGCGCCGGATATCCGGTGCAACTCTCAGGCGGTTGATGCGGATCCGACCTCGTCGGCTCCGGTTTCGGACGATTTATCGCTTTCAGCCGCACCAGGCCCGGACGCTTTGCCGATATTGCCGGATTTCGCCGTGGCATCGCTGGCGGTCAGTATTTCACTCGATCCGTTGAATCGGCCGCCAGGCTCGATGACCAGGTCGACGATATGCACATCGCCCTCGACGCGACCCCCGGCGATGATTTCCAGCCGATCGGCCGATACGGAGCCGTCCACTTGACCGCTGACCACGACGGTGGCGGCCTTGATCCGGCCTTTTAAGTAACCCTCTGCACCGATTACCACGCTGGATTCGCATTCGACGTCGCCGTCGATGCGCCCGTCGAGATGCAGCGTGTCGCTCAGCGTGAGATTGCCGACAAACTCGGTGCCTGTCGCGACGATGGTTGATCCATTACGCGCACCTTGCTGCGCACGGTCCTTGCCAAAGATTGCCATTGGACCCGTTCCTCCTGCTCGAAAACGGTTTGGTAGCGTTCGAAAGACCAGTCCATGAAAGAACCGGGATTGAGCCTGCGTTCCAGATAGCGCACCTCGTAATGCAAATGGGGTGCCTCCGAGAGGCCGCTGTTGCCGGAGCGGCCGATCGGTTCGCCCTGACTGATGTATTCGCCGACCTCGACGTCGATCTCGCTCAAGTGGGCGAATATCGTCGAGAAACCATAGTTGTGCACGATCTTGATCATCTTGCCCATGCCGCTCCCGGCATTGTTGCCGGCATATTCGACGACGCCGTCGGCGGTCGAGGTGACCTGAGTGCCTATGCTGGCACGCATATCGACGCCACCGTGCAGACGAGTGCCCTCGGCGACTGGATGTTCGCGCATCCCGAAACTGCTGGTGACGGTGGCCTTCTCCAGCGGATAGCCGCTGGGAATCGAGCTGAGCATCAGGTGTTTTTCGAAGGCGGTATGGCTCGCGACCGATATCCGTTCGGCCACCGGTAGCGCCGGTGGCGAGTTGATGCCGATGATGGTTTCAAGCTGCTCGAGGTCGTCGCTGAGCGCGATGAGTTCGGATGCGCGCGCGTCCACCTGGGCGTTCAATTGCGCCTGGCGCGCCAGAAGCTGCGCGTTTCTTTCCTGGATCGCGGCATTTCGATCGCCGAGGTCAGCCAGGTTGGTGTCGAGTTTTTCGACTCTTCCGGAAAGCGCATGAATCACGAGAAGCCCCCCGAGGAATACAGCACCTACAGTGCCTCCCGCCACCAGAGCCGCTCGGCGCATCACCTGCGTGAGCGTGTAATGACGGGCGCGGTGGCAGTCAGTCACCGTGATCCGATAGTGTTTACGATGGTGACTGCGATGATGACTGCGATGGTGGTTGCGCATATAAGGCCATTGTTTTTGTGACGGCGTCGACAGACTGCACGGGGCGACGCGTGTACCAAGCCCCGGCATTATTACCAAGCGGGCGCCAGGATGCAAATCGTACTGTGCGGCGCGGGCCAGGAGCCTCGTCCGGGCCGGTCGGGCAATCGTTGAAAATCGTAATGAATAACCGGCGAACTTGAAAAAGGAGTGCGCAAAGCCCATTTGAATCGGCGGTTACGTAAAGAGTATCGCTCGCCGATGAACGACACAGAAAAGACACCCGGATCAACCTCGGAAACCCGCGCTTTCGATACGGAAGTCCATCAGTTGCTCAAGCTGATGATCAATGCCTTGTACTCGAATCGGGAAATCTTCCTGCGCGAACTTGTTTCTAATGCGTCCGACGCGCTGGATAAACTGCGTTTCCAGGCGCTGACCGACAGCAGCCTGCAGCGCGCGGCCCGGCAACCGGAGATTTCGATCACCATCGACGCCGACCAGAACATGCTGGTCGTGACCGACAACGGCATCGGGATGACGCGTGAGGACGTGATCGAGAATCTCGGTACCATCGCCCGATCGGGTACCGCGCGATTCCTGGAGTCGCTGAGCGGCGATCAGAAGGCCGATGCCAAGCTGATCGGCCAGTTCGGCGTGGGCTTCTACTCGGCGTTCATAGTCGCCGATCGGGTGGTGGTGGAAACGCGTCACGCTGCGGCAGCGGCCGACGAGGCGGTGCGCTGGTCGTCCGACGGCAAGGGAGAATACACGCTGGAGGCGACGACGCTTTCGGCGCCCGGAACGCGGGTCGAATTGCACCTTGCCGAGAAACACCGCGACCTGTTGGCGCCTGATCGCGTCAAGCGCATCGTGCGCCACTATTCCAACCATATTTCCTTCCCGATACGCGTCGTTGAAGCGGGCGACGAATCCGGGGACGTGCCGGAGGCCGTCAACGACACCCAGGCGTTGTGGGTACGCCCCAAGGCCGAGATCGAAGACGCCGAATACGAGGAGTTCTACCAGGGACTGTCGGGCGATCTTCAGCCGCCGGTCAAGTGGGCGCACCACCACGTCGAAGGTACGCAAAGCTACTCGATGCTGCTGTTCCTGCCCGGCCAGGCGCCGTTCGACCTGGCCTGGAACCGTGACGACCGGCGAGGCGTCAAGCTTTACATCCAGCGCGTTTTCATCATGGATGCGGCCGAACAACTCCTGCCGCGTTACCTGAGATTCATGCGCGGCGTCGTGGATTCGGCCGACCTTCCTCTGAACGTCTCGCGCGAAATTCTGCAGGACAGCCCGTTGCTGGAAAAGATTCGCGCCGCGGTCGTGCGCAGGTCGCTGGACATGATCGAGAAGCTTGCCGAGGAAGGCGGCGAGGGTTGGACTGCATTCCAGCGTGAATTCGGCAACGTGCTCAAGGAAGGCGTCATCGAGGACCCCGAAAACCGCGAACGCATTGCCGGCCTGCTCAGGTTTGCGAGCACGGTCGAGCAAACGCCGCATTCGGTGTCGCTGGACGATTACCTTGCGCGTGCGGGCGAACAGCCTGCTGCTATCTGGTACCTGACCGGCGACAGCATGGATCAGTTGCTGGCAAGCCCGCACCTGGAAGCGTTCAGCAAGGCCGGCGTCGAGGTTCTGCTGTTGACCGATCCGATCGACGTCTGGCTGGTCAATCATCTGTTCGAGTTCGACGGCAAGCCCTTGAAATCGGCCGCCAGCGGCGAATTCGAGGCGCCGGCGGAAGAGGGCGAACAAGCCACCGAGCAACAGCAGCAGCAGCGCGACGAATTATGCGGCACCATCAAGAAGCTGCTCGGCGACCGGGTCGGAAATGTTCGGCCCAGCAAGCGCCTGACCGACTCGGCCAGTTGCATTGCCGAAGAGGCCGGCGGCATGACACTGCAGATGCGTCGAATGCTCAAGCAGGCCGGTCAGGACGTGCCGGATTTCAAGCCGGATCTGGAGATCAATCCCCGTCATCCGCTGGTTGCAAGACTGGACGAAACCGGGGACGAGGCCCGTCGTTCGGAGTTTGCGCACTTGCTGCTGGACCAGGCGTTGCTGATCGACGGCGGCGAACTCGCCGACCCGGCCGGATTCGTAAAGCGCGTCAACAAGCTGCTTTCGGCTCGGGATTAAGGAAAAGCCCTGCGCGACTCTGCGCGGGCGCGACGACGTTCTTGACGGAGGCCCGGGCTTCTCCGCCTGAAACGCGCTTCGAGCAGCCTTGTTCAGAGATTTCCCAAGTGCTTGATGAGCGTCGCTGATCGGCGAACAGGCTGAAAATTGGATGTTTCGGGTTATTCGTCTTGAACAATTGAAAATGTTTCGTTACAATAGTGAGCTCGATTGCGGGGTGGAGCAGTCTGGCAGCTCGTCGGGCTCATAACCCGAAGGTCGCAGGTTCGAATCCTGCCCCCGCTACCAGGTCATCGGTGCAAGAAAGCCCCTGGTCTTCAGGGGCTTTTTTGTTTTGGGGCCCGGTTTCGATGATGTTTGGTCAAATTCGACGGTCGGCGACCGGTGGTGCCCGATAAATCAGGAGAGCAGACATGTCGGTGCAGGATGATTTGAGCCGGCTGGTCAGACCGGCGATCGAAGCGATGGGTTTCGAATTTGTCGGGCTGGAATATCTGTCCAATCCGAAAAACAGGCTTGTGCGGATCTACATCGACCGCGAGCCCGAAGGCATCAGCATCGATAATTGCGCCGACGTCAGCAACGAGGTATCGGCGTTGCTGGATGTCGAGGACCCGGTTTCGGCACATTACAGCCTGGAAGTTTCGTCACCGGGTATAGAACGGCCGCTGTTCGAGCCCGAACATTACCGGCAATTCGTCGGCGAGCGCGCGAAGGTTCACCTTTTCGCACCCGTCGATACTGGCAGTGACGACGCTTCCGGCAAGCGGCGCAAACTTACAGGGCGAATCGTCGAAGCCGATGAGGAGCGGGTCGTCATGGACGTCGACGGCGATCGGATCGCGGTGTCGTTCGACGACATCCGCCGCGCCAATCTCAAGCCCGACATGGACGAAATCATGGCGGGACGATGAAAATCAGGATCGGGAAAGGTCGATAATGACTACTATGAAGAAGGGCAAGGAAATCCTGCAGGTCGCCGAAGCCGTTTCCAACGAGAAAGGGCTTTCGCACGACATCATATTCGAAGCGATCGAGGCCGCGCTGGCATCGGCGGCGCGTCGTCGCAGTATCGAAGATATCGATACTCGCGTGGCGATCGACCGCAAGACCGGCGATTACGAAGCGTTTCGCCGCTGGGAAGTCATTTCCGACGACCCGGAAGAGGTCGAGCTCGAATCCGAAGACCGCCAGGTTCGCCTCAGCCAGGCAAGAAAGACCAATCCCGACCTGGAGGTTGGCGATTACATTGAAGAGCACATGGAGCCGCCCGAGTTCGGCCGCATCGCCGCGCAGGCCGCCAAGCAGGTCATCGTCCAGCGAGTGCGTCAGGCCGAGCGTGCGCAGGTTGTCGAGGCCTACAAGGAGCGTGTCGGCGAGCTGGTCAGCGGCAGCGTCAAGCGAATGGAGCGCGGTGGCATATATCTGGATCTCGGTGAGAACGCCGAGGCCTTCATTCCTTCCCGGCATACCGTGCCCGGCGAGAATGTTCGCGTCAACGACCGCGTCCGAGGTTATCTCTACGAAGTGCGCGAAGAGCAGCGCGGCCCGCAGCTGTTTGTCAGCCGCACCATGCCGGAGCTGCTGATCGAGCTGTTCAAAATCGAAGTCCCGGAGATCGGCCAGGAACTGATCGAACTCAAGGGTGCAGCGCGCGATCCGGGCCGTCGCGCCAAGATTGCGGTACACGCTCTGGATTCGCGCACCGATCCGATCGGCGCCTGCGTCGGCATGCGTGGATCGCGCGTGCAGGCTGTTTCCAACGAACTGGCCGGCGAGCGCATCGACATCATTCTGTGGAACGAAAACCCGGCGCAGTTCGTGATCAACGCGATGGCGCCGGCCGAAGTCAACTCGATCATCGTCGATGAAGATTCCAAAGCCATGGATGTCGCGGTCGAAGAAGCCAATCTGTCGCAGGCCATCGGCCGTGGCGGACAGAACGTGCGCCTGGCCTCGGAGCTGACGGGTTGGGAACTGAACGTGATGACCGTGGAGGACGCCGAAGCCAAGGGTGAAGAAGAATCTCGCGGCATTCTGCAGATGTTCATCGAGAAGCTTGACGTCGACGAGGAACTGGCGGGGATTCTGGTGCAGGAAGGTTTCACCAATGTCGAGGAAGTCGCTTATGTTCCGGAATCGGAGCTGTTGGCGATCGAGGAGTTCGACGAGAATATCGTTGCCGAATTGCGGCGCCGTGCCCGCGATGCGCTGCTCACGCAGATGATCGCCTCCGAGGAGCAGCTGGAGGAGAACCGACCGGCCGAAGACCTGCTCGCGCTCGAAGGCATGAGCGAAACGATTGCCTTTCGCCTGGCCGAACAGGGCATCCGCACGCGCGACGATCTGGCCGAATGCGCGGTCGATGAACTCGAAGAGGTGAAGGATCTCGACCCCGACACGGCCGCAAAGCTGATCATGGAAGCGCGTGCGCACTGGTTTGCCGAAGAGGGTTGATCCTCGCCGTTGCACAACCGGAAGCAAACTGAAGTCATCGAGGAGTTTTAATGTCGCAGGTCACAGTTACACAATTGGCGGAAGTGCTCGGGGTCACCCCCGATCGTTTGCTGGCGCAGTTCAAGGAAGCCGGCATCTCGATCGGTGATGCCGCTGCACCGGTGACCAATGACGACAAGAAGAAGCTGCTGGCGTATCTGCGCAGCTCGCACGGCAAGGCCGAAGAGCGCGAAGAGTCTGATACGCCACGCAAGGTCACGTTGAAGCGCAAGACGCTGAGTGAACTCAAGGTCCCGTCCGGCGGTGCCGGACGCAGCCGTACCCGAGGCCCGGCGCCTTCGCGCACGGTGAATGTCGAGGTGCGCAAGCGCCGGACCTATGTCAAGCGCGGCGAGATCCAGGAAGCCAGCGAAACCGATGCCGAGCGTGAAGCCGCGATAAAGACGCTGGAAGAATCGCGGCGGCAGCGCGAAGAGGCGGAAGCGGCCGAGCGCGAACGCGAGGAAAAGCGCCGGGCCGAGCTTGAAGCCACGGAAAAGGCGGAGGAAAAGGAGCAGGAAAAGGCTGCCGAGGAAGCGCGCGAGATAGAAAAGGCCGAATCGGAGCGGCGCAAGGCCGAAGAAGAGAAAATGCGTGCCGAAGAGCAGAAGGCCCGCGAGGAAGCCGAGACGCGGGCTCGCGCCGAAGCCGTTGCGGCCAAGGCCGAAGTGGAGCGCGAAGCGCGCCGCAAGCGCGACGAGGACGCGCGCGGCGGCAAGGGCGGCAAGGACAAACCAGGCAAGACCCGTTACGGGCGCGAGGAACTTCACGTTGCTGCCAAAAGCAAGCGGCGCAAGCCGAAGCGGCGCGGCAAGACCACCAGCGCCGGCGGCGAGCACGGTTTCCAGATGCCGACCCAGCCGGTCAAGCGCGAAATTCAGATTCCCGAGTCGATTACCGTCGGCGAGCTTGCCAAGCTTATGGCGGTCAAGGCGGGGGAACTGATCAAGGCGCTGATGAACATGGGTTCGATGGTCACCATCAATCAGCCTCTGGATCAGGAAACTGCGATGCTGGTGGCCGAGGAATTGGGCCACGAAGCCCGGCCCGCCGACCAGCAGGACATCGAGAGCGAACTCGTCACCGAGGAAGAGGATGCAGGTGAATCCGTGGCGCGCCCGCCGGTGGTGACGGTGATGGGTCACGTCGATCACGGCAAGACCTCGCTGCTTGACTTCATTCGCCGCGCCAAAGTCACCGAGGGTGAAAGCGGCGGCATCACGCAGCATATCGGGGCCTATCACGTTCGGACCGACAACGGCGTCGTCACGTTCCTGGACACCCCGGGTCATGCCGCCTTCACCTCGATGCGTGCACGCGGCGCCCAGGCGACCGATATCGTGATCCTGGTCGTGGCTGCCGACGACGGCGTGATGCCGCAGACCAAGGAAGCGATCCAGCACGCGCGCGCTGCCGGTGTGCCGCTGATCGTGGCGGTCAACAAGATGGACAAGCCGGACGCCGATCCGGATCGGGTCAAGAATGAGCTTTCGGCTGAAGAAGTCGTACCCGAGGAATGGGGCGGTCAGGAAATTTTCGTGCCGGTATCGGCGATTACCGGGGAAGGCATAGACAGTCTTCTCGAAGCCGTGTTGCTTCAATCCGAAGTGATGGAACTCAAGGCCGTACCCGAGCACCGCGCACGTGGTGTGGTGGTCGAATCTTCGCTGGACAAGGGCCGCGGACCGGTGGCTACCATCCTGGTCCAGGACGGCACGCTCAAGAAGGGCGACATGGTGCTGGCCGGCGAAGAGTACGGTCGTGTCCGCGCCATGTTCGACGAAACCGGACAGCCGATCGACTCGGCCGGCCCTTCGATTCCGGCCGAGGTGCTGGGCCTTTCCGGTGTGCCCAACGCCGGCGACGAAGTGCTGGTCGTTGCCGACGAGCGCAAGGCGCGCGACGCGGCGGAGCAGCGCAAGTCTTCGGCGCGCGAAGGCCGGCTGGCCGAACGCCAGGCGGCCAAGCTGCAGAACCTCTTCGACCAGATGGGCGAGGACGGCGCTGTCGGTGCCGGCGAGCAGCAGAGCGTGAACCTGGTGATCAAGGCAGACGTGCAGGGATCGGCCGAGGCGTTGCGCGACTCGTTGACGAAATTGTCCAACGAAGAGGTCAAGGTCAACGTTATTTCGTCGGGGGTCGGCGGTATCACCGGATCCGACGCCGCGCTGGCGCAGGCGTCCAATGCGATCATCATCGGCTTCAACGTCCGTGCCGATGCCTCGGCGCGCAAGGCGATCAGCGAGAATGATCTCGACCTGAACTACTACAGCATCATCTACGAGGCGATCGACGACGTCAAGAAAGCGATTTCCGGCCTGCTGGGCACCGAGGTCAAGGAAGAGATCATTGGTCTTGCTGAAGTCAAGGACGTGTTTCGTTCGTCCAAGCTGGGTGCGATCGCCGGCTGTCTGGTCATCGAGGGCGCGGTCAAGCGGGCCAACCCGATTCGCGTGCTGCGCGACAACGTGGTGGTCTTCCAGGGTGAGCTGGAGTCGCTGCGCCGGTTCAAGGATGACGTCAAGGAAGTACAGGCCGGTACCGAGTGCGGCATCGGCGTGAAACAGTACAACGACGTCAAGCCGGGCGACCAGATCGAGTGCTTCGAGCGCTACGAAGTCGCCCGTACGCTGGAATCGTGAGCGGCCGGTCGGAACGTGTTGCCGGCCTGCTCCGTCGGGAGCTGGCCGACATCCTCCGGGTCGAGGTCGAGCCGGAGCTGCCGTCGCTGATCAGTCTTACCGACGTCGAAGTCTCGCGCGATCTTTCGCATGCCCATGTCTACATCTCGGTGCTGGAAATCGACAAGGCGCACGAGGTGATGCGGATGCTCGGCGACGCCACTGGCCGGATTCGTCATGAACTGGCCGGCCGGGTTCGACTGAGAATCGTGCCGACGCTGAAATTCATTCACGACACCGCCAGCGAATCCGGTCAGCGCATCGAGCAGCTTCTTGCCGCGGCGAAAAAGCGGCGGGACTGATGGTTACTGCCGATAATTCAAAAGCTCGACACGAAGAACACGAAGAAGGCGCGACGGACACGACGATAAGCTCCTGCACAGGAAATTCCGGTCAAATGAACTTACAAATTGCCTTTCTTCGTGTCCTTGGTGCTGCCTTCCTGTTCTTCGCGTCCCGCTTTTCATGTCCGGTTGCTGCACGTTGACGGATCCGTCAATGAATTCCGATTTGCCCGAACATGGAATCCTGCTCCTCGACAAGCCGCTAGGCTTGACGTCCAATGCCGCGCTGTCGCGCGCCAAGCGGGTGCTGGGTATCCGCAAGGCGGGCCATACGGGCGCGCTGGATCCGCTGGCGACCGGGCTGCTGCCGCTGTGCTTCGGCCAAGCGACCAAGGTTTCGGCGTTCCTGCTCGATGCGGACAAGGGCTACATGGCCGATGTCAAACTGGGGCAAACCACTGCCTCCGGCGATGCCGAGGGCGATGTCGTCGAACAGCGCGATGTGCCGGAAATCAGTCGTGCGGCGCTCGAAGATGTGCTGGATGAATTCCGCGGCCCAATCGACCAGGTGCCGCCGATGTATTCGGCTCTGAAACACAAGGGCCGCCGTCTGCACGACCTGGCGCGCGCCGGGATCGAAGTGGAGCGCAAGCCGCGGCGCGTGATCATCCACAATCTCGAGGTCCTGAATTTCAACGCGCCGCACCTGGCGCTGAAAGTGACCTGCAGCAAGGGCACCTACATCCGCTCACTGGCAATGGATATCGGCGAGCGGCTCGGTTGCGGCGCCCACCTGAGCGGGCTTCGGCGTGAATCCAGCGGCCCTTTTTCACTCACCGACGCAGTCCCGTTTGATCAGCTTATGGAAATGGAAGCCGCCGAGGCGCGCGCCCTGCTACTGCCACCGGATGCCGCCCTGGCCGCATTTCCGCGAGTGACCCTGGACGCCACGGATGCAACCGATATCGGTCACGGCAAGGTCGTCGACACGGACTTTGCGGCAGCCGGGCATGTGCGCATCTACTCCGCCGAGAGGTTCATGGGCATAGGGACCATAGACGACGGCGGGCGGCTGCGCGTGAGACGCCTTTTCGTCGATCAGTGAGAATCCGAGCAGGGCTGCGCGGTTCGCCGAAGCCATGATGCGGCTACTGCCGCAA
>Ga0209936_1000460_pt1 | contig 24620 bp, 20 predicted proteins | sample SalPonR1_A_D1_MG_FD_185694 | JGI IMG/M metagenome (GOLD analysis project Ga0209936, IMG submission 185694) | Salt pond soil microbial communities from South San Francisco under conditions of wetland restoration - Salt Pond MetaG R1_A_D1_MG... ... | reverse complement strand
AGGGCTACCGTCCGCAGTTCTACTTCCGTACGACCGATGTGACGGGCGCGGTGGAACTGCCGGAAGGCGTCGAGATGGTGATGCCGGGCGACAACGTGAAGATCCAGGTCGAGCTGATTGCGCCGATTGCGATGGAAGAAGGCCTGCGTTTCGCGATTCGCGAAGGCGGCCGTACCGTTGGGGCCGGCGTCGTGGCCAAGATTCACAAGTAATAGATCCGTGGGGGCGATCTCCCGGTCGCGAAACGCGCGCATCTGAAGACGCATTCAGATTGATCGCGGCCTGGAGACCGCTCCTACGGTTTTTTAAAGGCGAGTAGCTCAACTGGCAGAGCAGCGGTCTCCAAAACCGCAGGTTGGGGGTTCGAGTCCCTCCTCGCCTGCCACATATTCAAAGAGTCTTAAATGGCAGCCGAAAAAAGTTCTTCAAGCGACATCGTTCTGTGGATTCTGGCCGCCCTGGTGCTGGGCGGGGGCCTTTACGGCTTTGTCTACTTCGAAGGTCAGGCCATGACGCTCATTCGTGTCGTCGGCCTGGTTGTCGCCGTCGGCGTCGCGCTGGGCATCGCCTCGAGAACGGCAAAGGGTCGAGAGGGCTTTGCCTACGTTCGCGAGGTTGACGTGGAGCGTCGCAAGGTGGTCTGGCCGACGCGCCAGGAGACTTTGCAGACGACTCTGATTGTGGTGGCCGTGACCATCGTGGTCGCGATCATCCTGTTCATCATGGATACTGCCTTCGGCGGCCTGGTGCGCTGGCTGATCGGGATGGGTGGAGACCTGTAATGGCCAAGCGCTGGTACGTGGTTCATGCCTACTCAGGTTTTGAAAAGCAGGTTCAGCGCTCGCTGAAAGAGCGTATCGAGCGCTCCGGTATAGAAGAGCTGTTCGGCGAAATTCTTGTTCCGACCGAGGAAGTGGTCGAGATGAAGAAAGGTGTGAAGCGCCGGAGCGAACGCAAGTTCTTTCCGGGCTACGTGCTGGTCGAGATGGAAATGAACGAGGATTCCTGGCACCTCGTCAAGGATGTGCCCAAGGTGATGGGCTTCATCGGCGGCAAGCAAGACAAGCCTGCGCCGATCAGCCAGAAGGAAGCCGACATGATTCTCAACCGGGTGGCCGAAGGTGTAGACAAGCCCAAGCCGAAGGTGCTGTTCGAGCCCGGCGAAATGGTTCGGGTCATCGACGGTCCTTTCAACGATTTCAACGGCACGGTCGAGGAAATCAACTACGACAAGAGCCGGTTGCGCGTGGCGGTTTCGATCTTCGGTAGATCGACGCCGGTAGAACTGGATTTCCAACAGGTGGAAAAGCTGTAGCAAAGCTGTAGTTTTTGTCATCCCGAACGCGCGCGGCGCGTTTCAACAAGACGACAGTCGGCTTTGGCAGATTGCGCTTTAGCAGGCTGAAAACCGAAACAGGCCCTGACACGGGGAGCCGAGACAAGCAATGGTACGGCGTCTGAACCCGAAGGAGAAATCAAGTGGCTAAGAAAATCAATGCGTACATCAAGCTGCAGGTTCCGGCCGGGCAGGCCAATCCAAGCCCGCCCGTCGGGCCTGCGCTGGGTCAGCACGGCGTCAACATCATGGAGTTCTGCAAAGCCTTCAACGCGGCAACTCAGTCGGTCGAGCCCGGTCTCCCGACACCCGTGGTTATTACAGTGTATTCCGATCGCAGCTTCACGTTCATCACCAAGACGCCTCCGGCGGCGGTTCTGCTGCGCAAGGCCGCCAAGATTGCAAAGGGCAGCGGCGAGCCGAACACAAAGAAGGTCGGCTCCGTCACCCGGGCCCAGCTCGAGGAAATCGTCAAGATGAAGGAACCCGACCTGACCGCTGCAGACATGGATGCAGCCGTGCGAACGATCGCCGGCAGCGCACGCAGTATGGGCCTGACCGTCGAGGGGGCTGAATAATGGTTGCGCAAACGAAGAGAAACCGTGCTGTTCGCGAGAAGATCGAGCCGGGCAAGCAGTACGCTCTCGAAGAGGCTCTGGGCCTGCTCAAGGAGCTGAGCAAGGTAAAGTTCACCGAAAGCGTTGATGTGGCGGTTCGACTCGGCGTGGATCCACGCAAGTCCGACCAGGTCGTTCGCGGATCCACCGTGCTTCCGCACGGCACCGGCAAGGATGTGCGCGTTGCCGTCTTCGCACAGGGCGAGAACGCTGAAAAAGCGCAGGCCGCCGGCGCCGATATCGTCGGTTTCGACGACTTGGCCGAAACCATCAAGGGCGGTACGATCGACTTCGACGTCTGCATCGCGACGCCTGATGCCATGCGCGTGGTAGGGAAGCTCGGCCAGGTGCTGGGCCCCAGGGGCCTCATGCCGAACCCGAAGGTCGGGACCGTCACTACCGATGTCGAGCAGGCGGTCAAGAACGCCAAGGCCGGCCAGGTTCAGTTCCGGACCGACAAGGGCGGCATCGTGCACTCGACCATTGGCAAGGCCGATTTCGATATCGAAGCGCTGAAGGGCAACTTGCGGGCGTTGGTACAGGAGCTGGTCAAGGCCAAACCGGCCGCGGCCAAGGGCCAGTACCTGCGCAAGATCGCGATTTCCACGACGATGGGCCCCGGCTTGACTGTCGATAATTCCACACTGGAGTTGTAGGCAACGGCGGAGTGAAAAATCTGCCGGGCTCTGCCCGGCGATGTACGGGCGTTTCGCGGAGTTTTTCGTTCCGCGCCCGTCCAAGACCGCAGGTCCGGCCAGCGTTTGGCAGCCGGATAAAGGGTGAAAGCCCGCCTGCGTAGATGGTGTCGCCCGATACCCCGATTTTTGGGTAAACGGCCACCTGACTGGTGCCGGATCGAAGTCTGATCCGGTTTGACTGGACGGTTGGAGAGATTTCCGGCCATCCGACTTGACGGAGGTAGCAAATGGCGCTCACTCTCGAGCAAAAGAAAGCGGTCGTCGCGGAAGTTTCCGAAGTGGCGAAGTCCGCGCACTCAGCCGTAGCTGCCGAATATCGCGGCATCACCGTTGAGAAGATGACCCAGATGCGCGTCAAGGCGCGCAACGAAGGCGTTTATCTCAAGGTGGCCAAGAACACGCTGGTCAAGCGTGCCGTCGAAGGTACCGAATTTGAATGCATGGCCGAAGAACTGACCGGTCCTTTGCTGTTCGCGTTTTCGATCGAAGATCCGGGCGCGGCGGCAAGACTGATCAAGGACTTCTCGAAGGGCGAGGACAAGCTCGTCGTTCGACTGGTTGCGATGGGTGCAAAACTTTACCAGGCCTCGGAACTTGAGCGTCTGGCAAGCCTGCCGACCCGCGACCAGGCGATTGCCATGTTGATGGGCGTCATGAAGGCGCCGATCGAGAAATTCGTTCGTACCCTCGCCGAGCCGCATACCAAGCTGGTTCGTACCATCGCCGCGGTGCGCGACAGCAAGCAGGCTGCCTGACAAATTATTTGATCAATACTTTTTGGAGTAACTGAAAATGGCCGTTTCAAAGGAAGACATTCTCGAAACAATTTCCAACATGACCGTTGTCGAAGTGGTCGATCTGATCGAGGCAATGGAAGAGAAGTTCGGTGTTTCCGCAGCCGCCCCGGTTGCAGCTGCCGCAGCTCCGGCTGCCGGTGGTGAAGCTGCCGCCGCAGAAGAGCAGACCGAGTTCGACGTCATGCTGACCGGTTTTGGCGAAAAGAAGGTTCAGGTGATCAAGGCCATTCGTGGCATCACCGGGCTGGGCCTGAAGGAAGCCAAGGACCTGGTCGAGGGAGCACCCTCTGCGGTCAAGGAAGGCGTCAACAAGGACGAAGCCGAAGATATCAAGAAGCAGTTGGAAGAAGCAGGCGCATCTGTCGAGGTCAAGTAATCACCTCGCGGTTGCAGTGAAGACCGGGCTGGGCTGGGTGTCGAAAGACGCCCGGCCCGTTCCCGTTTTCAGAAGAATTGCGGTTGTCGCGGCCCGTTCCGGGTGTCACGGCTAGACCGATCGTAACAAAGTCCCGGATCAGTTGCACCAGCGTGCGGGTGAGATTTCGATGAGTTATTCGTTTACCGAAAAGAAGCGTATCCGGAAGGATTTTGGAAAGCATGTGCAGGTTATTGATGCACCTTTCCTGTTGTCAACCCAGGTCGATTCCTATCGACAGTTCCTTCAGGACGATCTGGCCGAGAGTGACCGTGACCTGAAGGGTCTGCACGGTGCGCTTTCGTCAGTGTTCCCTATTGCCAGCTACTCCGGTAATGCTGCGCTCGAGTACGTGACCTACCAGCTCGGCAAGCCCGAGTTCGACGTCACCGAGTGCAAGCTGCGCGGCATGACCTATGCCGCGCCCCTGCGCGTGACCGTCCGGCTCGTCATTTACGACAAGGACAGTCCGGCACGCAACAAGAAGGTCAAGGAAGTCAAGGAGCAGGACGTCTACATGGGCGATCTGCCGTTGATGACAGAAACCGGCACCTTTGTGATCAATGGCACCGAGCGGGTCATCGTCAACCAGATGCACCGCTCTCCCGGTGTGTTCTTCGACCATGACCGTGGCAAGACGCATTCGTCCGGGAAGCTGCTCTACAAGGCGCGCGTGATTCCGTATCGAGGCAGCTGGCTGGACTTCGAATTCGATCCCAAGGATGCGGTCTTCACGCGCATCGATCGGCGGCGCAAGCTGCCGGTGACCATCCTGTTGCGCGCGCTGGGCATGGAAGACGAGGAAATCCTCGGTACGTTCTTCGAAAAATCGAAGATCACGCTGCGCAAGTCCGACGCCAAGCTCGATCTGGTGCCGTCGCGGCTACGTGGTGAGACCGCGCTTGCCGACATTGCCGACAAGGAAGGCAACGTCATCGTGGCCAGGGATCGCCGGATCACCGCGCGTCACGTCAAGCAGATCGAAAAAGCCGGCGTCAAGGCGCTTGATGTAAGCGACGAGTACCTGATCGGCCGTATCCTGGCCCACAACATCGTTGATGCCGGCAGCGGAGAACTGCTGGCGACGTGCAACGATGAAATCACCCCCGAGTTACTCGAGACTCTGCGCGAGAACAAGGTCAAGTCGTTCGAAATTCTCTACGTAAACGATCTCGACCAGGGCCCGTACATTTCCAACACGCTGCGAATCGATCCGACGTCCAGCGAACTCGAGGCCTTGTGGGAGATTTACAAGATGATGCGCCCGGGCGAGCCACCGACGAAGGATGCGGCCCAGAACCTGTTCAAGAATCTGTTCTTTACCGAGGAACGCTACGACCTGTCGGCCGTCGGCCGGATGAAATTCAACCGCCGGGTTCGGCGCGATGAGCTCGAAGGTCCCGGGACGCTTGATCGCGAAGACATTCTCGCCGTGCTGAAGGTGCTCATCGATATCCGCAATGGCAACGGCACGGTCGACGACATCGATCACCTGGGCAACCGCCGCGTCCGGTCGGTCGGCGAAATGGCTGAAAATCAGTTTCGCATCGGCTTGGTGCGCGTCGAGCGCGCCGTTCGCGAGCGTCTTTCGATGGCCGAAAGCGAGGGCCTGGGTCCGCAGGACCTGATCAACGCCAAGCCGGTGGCCGCCGCGATCAAGGAATTTTTCGGTTCATCCCAGCTTTCGCAGTTCATGGACCAGAACAACCCGTTGTCGGAAATCACCCACAAGCGTCGCGTCTCGGCGCTTGGCCCGGGTGGCCTGACCCGCGAGCGGGCCGGGTTCGAAGTACGCGATGTGCACCCGACGCACTACGGCCGCCTGTGTCCGATCGAAACCCCGGAAGGCCCGAACATCGGGTTGATCAACTCATTGGCGGTGTATTCGCGCACCAACAGCTACGGCTTTCTCGAGACGCCGTACTGCAAGGCGGTCAATGGCAAGGTGACCGACGACGTCTCCTACCTGTCGGCGATCGAGGAGGGTGATTACGTCATCGCCCAGGCGAACGCCGAGCTGGACAGCAAGCGCAAGTTCACCGCCGAACTGGTCCCGTGCCGGCACCTGGGTGAATTCACGCTGAAGCGTCCCGACGAAATCGACTTCATCGACGTCTCTCCGCGTCAGATCGTTTCCGTGGCGGCGGCCATGGTGCCGTTCCTGGAACACGATGATGCCAACCGCGCCCTGATGGGCTCGAACATGCAGCGCCAGGCGGTGCCTACGCTCAGGGTAGACAAGCCGCTCGTCGGCACCGGACTGGAGCGGCTGGTGGCTACCGATTCCGGCGTCACTACCGTGGCCCAGCGCGGCGGCGTCGTCGACCAGGTGGATGCCGGCCGGATTGTAGTACGCGCCAACGAAGACGAAGTGGGTGAGGACGACCCGGGCGTAGACATCTACAACCTGGTGAAGTACCAGCGTTCCAACCAGAACACGTGCATGAACCAGCGTCCGCTGGTGAAGGTGGGCGATGTTGTCCGCGCCAAGGACGTTCTCGCCGACGGACCCTCCACAGATCTGGGCGAATTGGCCCTGGGCCAGAACATGCGCGTCGCTTTCATGCCATGGAACGGCTACAACTTCGAGGATTCCATCCTGATCTCGGAGCGCGTGGTGCAGGAAGACCGCTTCACTTCGATTCATATCGAGGAGCTGACCTGCGTGGCGCGCGACACGAAGCTGGGCTCGGAAGAAATCACCAGTGACATCCCGAATGTCGGCGAATACACGCTGAGCAAGCTGGACGAATCCGGAATTGTCTATGTGGGCGCCGAAGTGCGTTCCGGCGACATCCTGGTCGGGAAGGTCACGCCCAAGGGCGAAACCCAGCTCACCCCCGAAGAAAAGCTGCTGCGTGCGATCTTCGGCGAGAAGGCATCCGACGTCAAGGACACCTCGCAGCGCGTGCCCAGCGGCATGGACGGCACCGTTATCGACGTCCAGGTGTTCACCCGCGAGGGTGTCGACAAGGACGCGCGCGCGATTTCGATCGAAAAGGATCACATCCGGCAGGTGCGGACCGACCTGGACGATCAGTTGCGCATCATGGAAGACGCGATCTTCAATCGGCTCGAGTCTGTCCTGGTCGGCAAGGTAGTCGACAAGGGGCCCGAGCTGAAGAAGGGTGCCAAGCTTAGCGCCGAGTACCTGGGCAACCTCAAGCGCGACGACTGGTTCAAGCTTCGCATGCGCAATGACGAGGCCCAGGAATTGCTCGAACGGGCCCAGCGCCAGATCGAGAAGCAGCGCAAGCTGGCTGACGACAAGTTCGAGGAAAAGAAGGGAAAGATCACCCGTGGCGACGATCTGGCGCCTGGCGTGCTCAAGATGGTCAAGGTTTACCTGGCCGTCAAGCGACGCATGCAGCCGGGCGACAAGATGGCCGGCCGGCACGGCAACAAGGGCGTGATCTCGACCATCGTTCCGGTCGAGGACATGCCTTTCGACGAAACCGGGCGACCGGTGGACATCGTTCTCAACCCGCTGGGCGTGCCGTCGCGCATGAACATCGGGCAGGTGCTTGAAACACACCTGGGCCTGGCCGCGCGCGGTCTCGGCGAGAAGATCGAAGCCATGCTGGACGCGCAGGAAAAGCCGGCCAAGGTGCGCAAGTTCCTCGAGGAAATCTACAACTCCGACCGGCCTGGCCGGGTGGACCTCAAGGAATTCACCGACGGCGAAGTCATCGAGCTTGCCGGCAACCTGACCGGCGGCGTGCCCATGGCCACCCCGGTATTCGATGGGGCCGACGAAGCGGAGATCAAGAAGCTGCTGATGATGGCGGATCTTCCCGAGTCGGGCCAGATGACACTCTACGATGGCCGGACCGGCGATTCATTCGACCGCCCGGTCACCGTAGGCTACATGTACATGCTCAAGCTCAACCACCTGGTCGACGACAAGATGCATGCCCGTTCCACCGGTCCCTACAGCCTGGTCACCCAGCAACCACTGGGCGGCAAGGCCCAGTTCGGCGGGCAGCGCTTCGGCGAGATGGAAGTGTGGGCGCTGGAGGCCTACGGTGCGGCGTTCACGCTGCAGGAAATGCTCACCGTCAAATCCGACGATGTGCAGGGCCGTAACCAGATGTACAAGGCTATTGTCGACGGCAACCATCGCATGGTTGCCGGCATGCCCGAGTCCTTCAACGTATTGGTGAAGGAAATCCGGTCGCTCGGCATCAACATTGAACTCGAAGAGTCCTGATCGAGGAGGATCTACACGTGCGAGATTTGCTGAATTCTTACAAGCGCCAGCATCAAATAGTCGATTTTGATGCCATTCGCATTGGTCTGGCCCAGCCGGACATGATCCGCTCATGGTCTTTTGGCGAGGTCAAGAAGCCGGAAACGATCAATTACCGAACCTTCAAGCCCGAACGCGAAGGCCTGTTCTGCGCTGCGATCTTCGGACCGGTCAAGGACTACGAGTGCCTGTGCGGCAAGTACAAGCGCATGAAGCACCGCGGTGTGAAGTGCGAGAAGTGCGGTACCGAGGTCACGCTGACCAAGGTGCGGCGAGAACGTATGGGCCATATCGATCTGGCAAGCCCTGTGGCTCACATCTGGTTCCTCAAGTCGCTGCCGTCGCGCATCGGCCTGATGCTGGACATGACCCTGCGCGACATCGAGCGCATCCTTTACTTCGAGTCCTACCTGGTACTGGATCCGGGCATGACTCCGATGGAACGGGGTCAGTTGTTGACCGACGAGCAGTATCTCGAGGCCATGGAGACCTACGGCGACGAGTTCGACGCCAAGATGGGCGCCGAGGCAATCTACGATCTGCTCAAGAACGTCGATCTGTCGTCGGAGCTGGCGCAGCTGCGCGAGGACATCGGTGCGACCAATTCCGAAACCAAGATCAAGCGCCTGACCAAGCGGATCAAGCTGGCCGAGGCATTCATGGAATCGGGCAACCGTCCCGAGTTCATGATTCTGACCGTCCTGCCGGTGCTGCCGCCGGATCTGCGTCCACTGGTGCCGCTGGACGGCGGTCGTTTCGCGACCTCGGATCTCAACGATCTTTACCGTCGCGTCATCAACCGCAACAACCGCCTGCGCCGTCTGCTCGAGCTCAATGCGCCCGATATTATCGTTCGCAACGAAAAGCGCATGCTGCAGGAGGCGGTCGACGCGCTGCTGGACAACGGTCGCCGCGGTCGGGCGATCACCGGGACGAACAAGAGGCCTTTGAAGTCGCTGGCAGACATGATCAAGGGCAAGCAGGGGCGCTTCCGCCAGAATCTGCTGGGCAAGCGTGTCGACTACTCCGGTCGTTCGGTCATCGTGGTCGGCCCCACCCTCAAGCTTCACGAGTGTGGCTTGCCGAAGAAAATGGCGCTTGAGCTGTTCAAGCCGTTCATCTTTTCAAAACTTCAGCGGCGCGGCATGGCGCCGACGATCAAGGCGGCCAAGAAGCTGGTCGAGAAGGAAGACGCCGAAGTCTGGGATATTCTCGAAGAAGTCATTCGCGAACACCCGGTGCTGCTCAACCGTGCGCCCACGCTTCACCGCCTCGGCATCCAGGCATTCGAGCCGGTGCTGATCGAGGGCAAGGCCATCCAGCTGCACCCGCTGGTCTGTACCGCGTTCAACGCCGACTTCGATGGCGACCAGATGGCGGTGCACGTACCACTGAGCCTCGAAGCCCAGCTGGAAGCGCGCGCGCTGATGATGTCGACCAACAACATTCTGTCGCCGGCCAACGGCGAGCCGATCATCGTGCCGACCCAGGACGTCGTGCTGGGTATTTACTATATGACGCGCGAACTGGCCGGCTCCAGAGGCGAAGGCATGTTCTTTTCCAGCACCGCCGAGGTGCACCGCGCCTATGCCAACAAGCAGGTGGAGCTGCAGGCTTCGATCACGGTGCGAATTACCGAGCACATTCGCGATGACGATGGGGTACTGCAGCCGCACACCCAGCGTTACGAATCCACCGTTGGACGCGCTCTGCTGTTCGAAATAGCCCCCAGGGGAATGCGCTTTGATCTGTTCAACCAGACACTGAAGAAAAAGCAGATCTCGCGGCTCATCGATGAGAGTTACCGCTCACTCGGGCTGAAGCACACCGTGGTCTTTGCTGACCAGCTGATGTATACCGGCTTTGCGAACTCAACGCGGGCCGGCGTATCGATTGGCCTGGATGACCTGCAGGTGCCGCCGGAGAAGAAGGAGATTCTCGATCGCGCCGAAACCGAAGTGCTCGAAATCCAGGAACAGTATTCGTCTGGCGTCGTGACTTCCGGTGAGCGCTACAACAAGGTGGTAGACATCTGGTCGCGCACGAACGAAGCCGTGGCCAGGGCGATGATGAATCGGATTGGCAAGGAAATCCGCATCAACACCGAGGGCAACCAGGTCGAGCAGGATTCCATGAACTCGATCTTCATCATGGCCGATTCCGGTGCTCGTGGTTCGGCCGCCCAGATCCGCCAGCTGGCCGGCATGCGAGGCCTGATGGCCAAGCCGGACGGCTCGATCATCGAAACACCGATTACCGCCAACTTCCGCGAGGGCCTGAACGTACTGCAGTACTTCATTTCCACCCACGGCGCGCGAAAGGGCCTGGCCGATACGGCGCTCAAGACCGCCAACTCCGGTTACCTGACCCGTCGCCTGGTCGACGTCGCGCAGGACCTCGTTGTCATCGAGAGCGACTGCGGTACCGAAAATGGACTTGAAATGCTGCCCATCGTCGAGGGTGGTGACGTCGTCGAACCCCTGGGCGAACGAATCCTGGGCCGTGTTCTGGCCGAGGACGTTTATCCGGCCGACAGTGACGACGTCCTATGCGAACGCGGTACGCTGCTGGACGAGCAGTGGGTGGCCACGCTTGAAGAACACGCGATCGACCGCGTACTGGTGCGTTCGCCGATCACTTGTGAAACCCGCTACGGCATCTGCGGCCAGTGCTACGGTCGTGACCTGGCCCGGGGTTCCTCGGTGAATGCCGGCGAAGCCGTCGGCGTCATCGCGGCCCAGTCCATTGGCGAGCCCGGCACCCAGCTGACCATGCGTACCTTCCATATCGGGGGGGCGGCGTCGCGTGCCGTTGCGGTCGACCAGATCCAGGTCAAATCCTCCGGCACGGTCCGCCTGTTCAACCTCAAGTCGGTCGAGAACTCCGAGGGCAAGCTGGTCGCGGTTTCGCGTTCAGGCGAGCTTTCGCTGATCGACAGCCACGGCCGCGAGCGCGAGCGTTACAAGATTCCGTATGGTGCCGTCCTGAGCATCCGCGAGGGCGACACCGTCACGGCCGGTCAGATTGTGGCCACTTGGGATCCGCATACGCACCCGGTTGTCGCCGAGGTTGCGGGCAAGACCTCGTTCCAGGACTTTATCGAGGGCGTGACCGTTGCCGAACAGACCGACGAAGTCACCGGTCTGACCAGTTCCGTGGTCATCGATCCAAAGAAGCGTGGTTCCGAAGGCAAGGATCTGCGCCCGACGATTCGCCTGATCGACGAAAAGGGCAAGCCGCTGATGCTGCCGGGTACCACGCAGCCGGCCCAGAACTTCCTGCCCGCAGGTGCGGTGATCAACTGTCGCGACGGCCAGGAAGTTAAGGTCGGAGACGTGCTGGCGCGCATCCCGCAGGAGTCCTCCAAGACCCGCGATATCACCGGGGGTCTCCCCCGCGTTGCCGACCTGTTCGAAGCCCGGCGTCCGAAGGAAGCGGCGGTACTCGCCGAGGCCTCGGGTACCGTCAGCTACGGCAAGGAAACCAAGGGCAAGCAGCGCCTGGTGATTACCGACGAGCAAGGTGATACCCATGAGGATCTGATTCCGAAGTGGCGTCAGATCCAGGTGTTCGAAGGCGAGCACGTGGAGAAGGGCGAAACCGTTGTGGATGGTGAACTCGATCCGCACGATATCCTGCGCCTGCTGGGCGTGGAGCCGCTGGCCAACTACCTGGTGCAGGAAATCCAGGACGTCTATCGTCTCCAGGGCGTGAAGATCAACGACAAGCATATCGAGGTCATCATCCGCCAGATGCTGCGCAAGGTCGAGATTCTCAACTCCGGCGACAGCAAGTTCCTGCAGGGCGAGCAGCTTGACGCTGTGAACGTGATCGAGGAAAACCGAAAACTGGACGGCGACGGGCTGCGCCCGGGCGTGTTCCAGCGCGTGCTGCTGGGCATCACCAAGGCCTCGCTGGCAACCGAATCGTTCATTTCTGCCGCCTCGTTCCAGGAAACCACCCGGGTGCTAACCGACGCCGCCGTGCGCGGTACCGTCGACAACCTGCGCGGTCTGAAGGAGAACGTGATCGTGGGTCGCCTGATCCCGGCCGGTACCGGACGGGTCGCGCGGGCTCGGCGACACGAGGAAACCGAGGTCGTGGGCGATTCGGAAGCGGAACTGGCGGCATTGCTGCGCGCGAACGAACCCACGGAATCGACCGAGACGGTGCCTACCGATGGGCCGGAACAGGAATCGGGCGAGTGACTGCACGCTGATGAACCTGCTCCCGGGCCGGATTTCCGGCCCGGGCTTCCCAAGCATCGTGTTTGGGAGTAAAATTCATCGGTTAACATATTGCGAAATTGCCGATCTCGTTCGGCATCGATAGTCAGGAGTTTTAAATGGTCAAGATCAGACTGGCACGCGGTGGCGCCAAGAAGCAGCCGTTCTATCACATCGTGGTGACCGACAGCCGCAACCGGCGTGACGGCAGAAACATCGAGCGCCTGGGGTTCTTCAACCCGGTAGCGCGCGGCAACGACGAGCGCCTGCGCGTCGACCGTGAGCGCGTCGATCATTGGGTGGAGCAAGGGGCACAGATTTCCGAGCGCGTCAGCCACCTGATTGCCGAAGCTGCCCAGGTCAAGCCCGCGGCAGAAGCTTGAAATTAGTGGTCCTACACTAGCTTCGCCGGTCGTGAGTGAAACCGAAGATCGGGTGGAGCTCGGCCGACTCAATGGGGCCTGGGGCACAGGGGGTTGGGTCAAGGTCTTCTCGCTGACCGACCCGCCGGAAAATATCTTCGAATATCAGCCCTGGCAAACCTCGGGTTCGCCGGGGCTTTTGCATGTTCGGCAATGGCGCCGCCAGGGACCCAGGCTGGTCGCCCGGCTCGAGGAAGTCGGCACGCGCGAGGAGGCCGAATTCCTGCACGGGACGAAGCTGTCCATCGATCGTGCCGAGTTGCCTGGCGTCGAGGGCAACGGCTACTATTGGCACGACCTGATCGGGCTTTCCGTCTACAACCGCGATGGCGAATTGCTTGGCGAGGTGACCGGGCTACTGGGCGCCGGCGCGCACGACGTGCTCGAGATCGGTCGCAGCGACCGCGGTGACCTGCTGGTGCCGTTCGTCACCGGGCACTTCATCGACAAGGTAGACCTGGCCGGTGGCCGAATCGATGTCGATTGGCTGGCCGAGTGGACCGATGCTGACTGAAATCCACGTCATCACGCTGTTTCCCGACTGGTTCGAGCACCTCAAGACCATGGGATTGACAGGGCGCGCGCTGGATGACGGTCGGATCGCGCTGCGCTGCTTCAATCCCCGCGAATATTCCGAGGGCGCGCACCGAAGCGTAGATGACAGGCCCTACGGCGGCGGACCCGGAATGGTGATGCGACCCGAGCCGCTGGCCCGTGCGATCGAGCAGGCCCGCTCGGGATCGGACGCCGCGGTCTCCGGTCTCAGCCCACAGGGCCGGCGGCTGGACCAGCGGGCTATCGAAGAGTTGGCCGAGCGATCCAGGCTGATCCTGGTTTGCGGCCGTTACGAAGGCATTGATGAACGCGTGTCCGAGACCCTGATCGACGAAGAATGGTCAATCGGCGATTTCGTGCTTTCGGGCGGAGAGTATGCCGCTGCGGCACTCATGGACGCGGTGATACGGCTGCAGCCGGGGGTGCTGGGACACGAGGCCTCGGCGGCCGAGGATTCCTTCAGTGACGGCCTGCTGGACTGTCCGCACTACACGCGCCCGGAAGTATGGCGGGATAAGCGGGTCCCGGCGGTTCTGCTGGGCGGGGATCACGCGGCAATCGCGCGCTGGCGGCGTGAGCAGGCCTTGCTGCGGACGGCCCGCCGCAGACCGGATCTGCTGCTTTCGGCCGGGCTGGACAACCGGGAGCGCGCCTGGCTTGCGGCTCATTCCGATGAAGAAGCCTGAATCCTGCGACCCGCGGCATGCCTTTTCCGGATGTATCCAGGCGCACTCCTATTGCCTGATTGCGCGGATATCCGTTATACTTCCATGCTTGACTTTTCGGGCTCGGAAATTCCGGGTCGCACTAACTCGAACAACGAATACGGATCACGATCATGAGCACGATTATCGACCAGATCAACGCGGAACAGATGCAGCGCGACGTCCCGGACTTCGCTCCGGGCGACACGGTTGTCGTCAATCTTTGGGTGCGCGAGGGTGACAGGCAGCGCCTGCAGGCGTTCGAAGGTGTCGTGATCGCGCGTCGTAACCGTGGCCTGCACTCGGCTTTCACCGTGCGCAAGGTTTCGCACGGCACTGGTGTCGAGCGCGTCTTCCAGACCTACAGCCCCCTGATCGACTCGATCGGCATCAAGCGCCGCGGCCGGGTTCGCCGTGCCAAGCTGTTCTACCTGCGCAACCTGGAGGGCAAGGCGGCCCGCATCCGTGAGAAGCTGGGCAACCGACCCGGGACGTGATTCGCGAAGGTTGCACCGGGATTGGTGCGTCGTTTGACGGAATCGCGGTTCGGCCCGGCCGGGGAGCCCCTGCCGGGCTTTTTGTGGGTCGTATGAGGTTCCGCTACCAGGATAGGGAAGCCGCCCGGGTAGCCCGGACGCCTTATTTCAATTAAAAATCAGGCGGTTGACGTCGATCCGACCTCTTCGGTCGGGCTTTCGGTCGGTTTTTTGTTTTTCGCCGAGCCAGATCTGGATGATTTGCTGGCGCTGACGGCGTCGTGCGTCGCGGCGTCATTCTCGGCAGCCAGTATTTCGCTGGAGCCGTTGAAGCGGCCGCCCGGCTCGATCACCAGGTCGATGGTATGCACATCGCCCTCGACGCATCCTCCGGCGATTATTTCCAGGCGATCGGCCGCGATCGAGCCCTCCACACGGCCGCTGACGACGACGGTGGCAGCCTTGATCCGGCCCTTGAAGTAGCCGTCGGCACCAATAACCACGTTGGATTCGGATTGAACGTCGCCGTCGATGCGCCCGTCGAGGTGCAGCGTATCGCTCAGGGAGAGATTGCCGACAAACTCGGTGCCTGCCGCGACGATGGTTGATCCATTACGCGCACCTTGCTGCGCACGGTCCTTGCCAAAGATTGCCATTGAACCCGTTCCTCCTGCTCGAAAACGGTTTGGTAGCGTTCGAAAGACCAGTCCATGAAAGAACCGGGGTTCAGCCTGCGCTCAAGATAGCGTACCTCGTAATGCAGGTGAGGGGCCTCTGAGAGACCACTGTTGCCGGAGCGGCCTATGGGCTCACTCTGAGTCACGTATTGACCGACCTTGACGTCGATCTCGCTCAAGTGTGCGAATGTCGTGGAGAAGCCGTAATTGTGCACGATCTTGATCATCTTGCCCATGCCGCTGCCGGCGTTGTTACCGGCATATTCGACCACGCCATCGGCGGTCGCGGTGACCTGGGTGCCGATACTGGCACGCAGATCGACGCCGCCGTGCAGGCGCGTCCCTTCGACGACCGGATGTTCGCGCATGCCGAAGCCGCTGGTGACGGTGGCCTGCGCCAACGGATAGCCGCTGGGTATCGAGCTGAGCATCAGGCGTTTCTCGAATGCGGTATGGCTGGCGACCGAAATGCGTTCCGCCACTGGAAGCGTCGGTGGCGGGTTGATGCCGATAATCGTTTCGAGTTGCTCAAGGTCGTCGCTAAGCGCGATGAGTTCGGAGGCGCGTGCGTCGACCTGCACGGTCAACTGCGCTTGGTGCGCCAGCAGCTGTGCATTTCTTTCCTGGATCTCGATATTGCGATCGCTGAGATCGGCCAGGTTGGTGTCGAGTTTTTCAACCCTTCCCGAGAGCGCGTAGATCACGATCAGGCCGCCCAGAAATATTGCACCGACAGTGCTTCCGGCGGCGAGCGTCGCTCGTCGCATCAATTGGGTGAGCGTGTAATGGCGGGCGCGGTGGCAGTCGGTAATCGTAATTTGATAGTGATTGCGCATACAAAGCCGTTATTTTTGTGATGGTATCGACAGAATTCGCAGAGTAAGGTGCCTGTCGAGCCTTGGCATTATTACCAAGCAGGCGCCAGGATGCAAATCACGTCCAGCGGCACGGCTCCAAAGCCGTCGTCGGGCGGGGTCGGGTCATCGGTGAACTTGAAAACGGCGCGCGCCAGGCCCATTTGAATCGGCGGTTACTTAACGAGTATTGCTCGCTGATGAAGGACACGAACAAAACCGCCGGATCCGCTGCCGAAACCCGCGCTTTCGATGCCGAGGTCCATCAGCTGCTCAAGCTGATGATCAACGCGTTGTACTCGAACCGGGAAATTTTCCTGCGCGAACTCGTCTCGAATGCGTCCGATGCGCTGGACAAGCTGCGCTTTCAGGCCCTGACCGACACCGATCTCCAAGGCGCGGCTCAGAATCCCGAAATTTCGATCGCCATCGACCCCGACCAAAACACGCTGGTCATGACCGACAACGGCATCGGCATGACGCGCGCGGACGTGATCGAGAATCTCGGCACCATCGCCCGGTCGGGCACAGCGCGGTTCCTCGAGTCGCTGAGCGGCGACCAGAAGACCGATGCCAAGCTGATCGGCCAGTTCGGCGTGGGCTTCTACTCGGCGTTCATCGTCGCCGACCGGGTCACCGTCGATACCCGTCATGCCGCCGCCGATGCCGACCAGGCGGTGCGCTGGTCGTCCGACGGCAAGGGCGAATACACGCTGGAGGAGACCACGCTTTCCGAGCACGGAACGCGGGTCCGGCTGCAACTTGCCGAGGACCACCGCGACCTGCTCGAGCCTGATCGCGTCAAGCGCATCCTGCGTCATTACTCCAACCACATTTCGTTTCCGATCCGGGTCGTCATGGTCGGCGACGAATCCGACGAAGCGCCGGAAGTCGTCAATGACACCCAGGCGCTATGGATCCGCCCGAAGACCGAGATCGAAGACGCCGAATACGAGGAGTTCTATCAAGGGCTTTCGGGCGATCTCCAGGCGCCGGTCAAGTGGGCGCACCACCACGTCGAAGGCACGCAGAGCTATTCGATGCTGCTGTTCCTGCCCGGCCAGGCGCCTTTCGACCTGGCATGGAATCGCGACGACCGGCGAGGCGTGAAGCTCTATATCCAGCGCGTCTTCATCATGGACGCCGCAGAACAGCTTCTGCCGCGCTACCTGAGATTCATCCGCGGCGTCGTGGACTCGGCCGACCTTCCGCTGAACGTGTCGCGCGAGATCCTGCAGGACAGTCCGCTGCTGGACAAGATCCGGTCGGCGGTGGTGCGCAGGTCGCTGGACATGATCGAAAAGCTTGCCGAGGAAGGCGGCGAGGCATGGACCACGTTCCAGCGCGAGTTCGGCAACGTGCTCAAGGAAGGTGTCATCGAGGATCCCGAGAATCGCGAGCGCATTGCCGGTCTGCTCAGATTTGCCAGTACGGTCGAGCGAACGCCGCATTCGGTCTCGCTGGCCGAGTACCTGGCGCGCGCAGGCGATCAGCCGGACGCCATCTGGTACCTCACCGGCGACAGCATGGATCAGTTGCTGGCAAGTCCGCACCTTGAGGCGTTCAGCAAAGCCGGGGTCGAGGTGCTGCTGCTGACCGATCCGATCGACGTCTGGCTGGTCAATCATCTGTTCGAGTTCGACGGCAAACCCTTGAAATCGGCCGCCAGCGGTGACTTCGAGGCGCCGGCGGAAGAGGGGGAAGAAACCACAGAGCAAGAGCAGCAGCAGCGCGACGAATTATGCGGCACGATCAAGAAGCTGCTCGGGGAACGGGTTGGCAACGTCCGGCCGAGCAAGCGACTGACCGATTCGGCCAGCTGCATCGCCGAAGACGCCGGCGGCATGACGCTGCAGATGCGTCGCATGCTGAAGCAGGCCGGCCAGGATGTGCCGGATGCAAAGCCCGACCTCGAGGTCAATCCCCGTCATCCGCTGGTCGAAAGGCTGGCCGAAACCGGAGACGAAGCCCGTCGCGCGGAGCTTGCCCATTTGCTGCTGGACCAGGCATTGTTGATCGATGGCGGTGAACTGGCTGATCCGGCCGGGTTCGTCAAGCGCGTCAACAAACTGCTATCGACATAGCGGAAGCCTGTGTTTGCGTGGTGTGGGTCGATTCGCCTTCGCGCAACACGAAACTGAAATTGTCTTGAACAATTCGAATTGTTTCGATACAATAGACAGCTCGATTGCGGGGTGGAGCAGTCTGGCAGCTCGTCGGGCTCATAACCCGAAGGTCGCAGGTTCGAATCCTGCCCCCGCTACCAGGTCATCGGTGCAAGAAAGCCCCTGGTCTTCAGGGGCTTTTTTGTTTTTCGGGGCCGGTTTTAGAAGATCGTCGGTCATGTTCAACGAGTCCGCCGTCGGCGACGCCCGAGAATTCAGGAGAGTAGACATGTCGGTGCAGGATGACTTGAGCCGGCTGATCAGGCCGACAATCGAGGCGATGGGTTTCGAATTCGTCGGGCTGGAATACCTGTCGAATCCGAAGAACAGGCTCGTGCGCATTTATATCGACCGCGAGCCCGAGGGCATCAGCATTGACAATTGCGCCGACGTCAGCAACGAAGTATCGGCGCTTCTGGATGTCGAGGACCCGGTATCGGGCCATTACAGCCTCGAAGTTTCGTCGCCGGGTATCGAGCGGCCGTTGTTCGAGCCCGCGCACTATCGTCAATTCAAGGGCGAGCGTGCGAAGGTGCATCTTTTCGCACCAGTCGATGCTTCGAGCGACAATGACCGTGACAAGCGCCGCAAGCTGACCGGCCGGATTATCGAAGCCGATGATGAGCGGGTCGTCATGGATATCGACGGCGACACGGTCGCGATTTTATTCGACGACATTCGCCGCGCCAATCTCAAGCCCGACATGGATGAAATCATGGCGGGACGACGAAAATCAGGATCTGAGAAGGTCGAAAATGAGCACTATGAATAAGGGCAAGGAAATCCTGCAGGTCGCCGAAGCCGTCTCCAACGAGAAGGGGCTTTCGCACGACATCATATTCGAAGCGATCGAGGCCGCGCTGGCGTCGGCGGCGCGCCGCCGGCATGTCGAAGACATCGACACCCGGGTGGCGATCGATCGAAAGACCGGCGATTACGAGGCGTTTCGTCGCTGGGAAGTGATTTCCGACGACCCGGAAGAGACCGAGCTGGAGTCGGAAGATCGCCAAATTCGACTGAGCGAAGCAAAAAAGACCAATCCGGACCTGGAGGTCGGCGACTTCATCGAAGAGCCGATGGAACCGCCTGAGTTTGGACGCATTGCCGCCCAGGCCGCCAAGCAGGTCATCGTCCAGCGGGTGCGCCAGGCCGAACGTGCGCAGGTTGTCGAGGCCTACACCGACCGCGTCGGCGAACTTGTAAGCGGTAGCGTGAAGCGCATGGAACGCGGCGGAATATACCTTGATCTGGGCGAGAACGCCGAGGCCTTCATTCCTTCGCGGCATACCGTGCCTGGCGAGAACGTGCGCGTCAACGACCGCGTTCGTGGTTATCTGTACGAAGTGCGCGAGGAGCAGCGCGGCCCGCAGCTGTTCGTCAGCCGCACCATGCCGCAGCTTTTGATCGAATTGTTCAAGATCGAAGTGCCGGAAATCGGCCAGGAGTTGATCGAACTCAAGGGTGCAGCTCGCGATCCCGGCCGCCGGGCCAAGATTGCGGTGCACGCTCTGGATTCGCGCACCGATCCGATCGGCGCCTGCGTCGGCATGCGGGGTTCACGCGTGCAGGCGGTCTCCAACGAACTGGCGGGCGAGCGCATCGACATCATTCTGTGGGATGAAAACTCGGCACAGTTCGTAATCAACGCGATGGCGCCGGCCGAGGTCAACTCGATTATCGTCGACGAAGATTCCAAGGCCATGGACGTGGCGGTCGAGGAAGCCAATCTGTCGCAGGCCATCGGTCGCGGTGGGCAGAACGTGCGGCTGGCTTCGGAACTGACCGGTTGGGAGCTCAACGTGATGACCGTGGAGGATGCCGAAGCCAAGGGTGAGGAAGAGTCGCGCGGCATTCTGCAGATGTTCATCGAGAAGCTGGACGTCGACGAGGAGCTGGCGGGCATCCTTGTGCAGGAAGGCTTCACCAACGTCGAGGAAGTTGCTTACGTTCCTGAATCGGAACTGCTTGCGATCGAGGAGTTCGACGAAAAAATCGTTGCCGAACTCCGGCGGCGTGCCCGCGATGCCCTGCTCACGCAGATGATTGCCTCGGAAGAACAGCTGGAGGAAAACCGGCCGGCCGAGGATCTGCTCGCGCTTGAAGGCATGAGCGAAACGATTGCATTCCGCCTGGCCGAACAGGGCATCCGCACGCGCGACGATCTGGCGGAATGTGCGGTCGATGAGCTCGAGGAAGTCAAGGATCTCGATCCCGACACGGCCGCAAAGCTGATCATGGAAGCGCGCGCACACTGGTTTGCCGAAGAGGGCTGATCCTCGCCGTTGCACAACTGGAAGCAAACTGAAGTCATCGAGGAGTTTTAATGTCGCAGGTCACAGTTACACAATTGGCGGAAGTGCTCGGGGTCACACCCGATCGTTTGCTGGCGCAGTTCAAGGAAGCCGGCATCTCGATCGATGACGCCGCTGCACCAGTGACCAATGACGACAAGAAGAAGCTGCTGGCTTATCTGCGCAGCTCGCACGGCAAGGCCGAAGAGCGCGAAGAGTCTGATACGCCACGCAAGGTCACGTTGAAGCGCAAGACGCTGAGTGAACTCAAGGTCCCCTCCGGCGGTGCCGGGCGCAGCCGTACTCGAGGCCCGGCGCCTTCGCGCACGGTGAATGTCGAGGTGCGCAAGCGCCGGACCTATGTCAAGCGCGGCGAGATCCAGGAAGCCAGCGAAACCGACGCCGAGCGTGAAGCCGCGATAAAGACGCTGGAAGAATCGCGGCGGCAGCGTGAAGAGGCGGAAGCGGCCGAGCGTGAACGCGAGGAAAAGCGCCGGGCCGAGCTTGAAGCCACGGAAAAGGCGGAGGAAAAGGAGCAGGAAAAGGCTGCCGAGGAAGCGCGCGAGATCGAAAAGGCCGAATCGGAGCGGCGCAAGGCCGAAGAAGAAAAGATGCGTGCCGAAGAGCAGAAGGCCCGCGAGGAAGCCGAAACGCGCGCTCGCGCAGAAGCCGTTGCGGCCAAGGCCGAAGCTGAGCGCGAAGCGCGCCGCAAGCGCGACGAGGACGCGCGCGGCGGCAAGGGCGGCAAGGACAAACCAGGCAAGACCCGTTACGGGCGCGAGGAACTTCACGTTGCTGCCAAAAGCAAGCGGCGCAAGCCGAAGCGGCGCGGCAAGACCACCAGCGCCGGCGGCGAGCACGGTTTCCAGATGCCGACCCAGCCGGTCAAGCGCGAAATCCAGATTCCCGAGTCGATTACCGTCGGCGAGCTTGCCAAGCTGATGGCGGTCAAGGCCGGTGAACTGATCAAGGCGCTGATGAACATGGGTTCGATGGTCACCATCAATCAACCGCTGGATCAGGAAACCGCGATGCTGGTGGCCGAGGAATTGGGCCACGAAGCCCGGCCCGCCGACCAGCAGGACATCGAGAGCGAACTCGTCACCGAGGAAGAGGATGCAGGCGAATCCGTGGCGCGCCCGCCGGTGGTGACGGTGATGGGCCACGTCGATCACGGCAAGACGTCGTTGCTGGACTATATCCGGCGTGCCAAAGTCACCGAGGGTGAAAGCGGCGGCATCACACAACACATCGGTGCATATCACGTCCGGACCGACAACGGCGTCGTCACGTTCCTTGACACACCGGGTCATGCCGCATTCACTTCGATGCGTGCACGCGGCGCCCAGGCGACCGACATCGTGATCCTGGTCGTGGCTGCCGACGACGGCGTGATGCCGCAAACCAAGGAAGCGATCCAGCACGCGCGCGCTGCCGGCGTGCCGCTGATCGTGGCGGTCAACAAGATGGACAAGCCGGACGCGGATCCGGATCGGGTCAAGAATGAGCTTTCGGCCGAGGAAGTCGTACCCGAGGAATGGGGCGGTCAGGAAATTTTCGTGCCGGTTTCGGCCATTACCGGGGACGGCATAGACAGCCTTCTCGAAGCCGTGTTGCTTCAGTCCGAAGTGATGGAACTCAAGGCCGTGCCCGAGCACCGGGCCCGCGGCGTGGTGGTCGAGTCGTCTCTGGACAAGGGTCGTGGGCCCGTGGCTACTATTTTGGTCCAGGACGGAACGCTCAAGAAAGGCGACATGGTGTTGGCCGGGGAGCAGTTTGGCCGCGTACGCGCCATGTTCGACGAAACCGGCCAGCCGATCGACTCGGCCGGCCCTTCGATTCCGGCCGAGGTGCTGGGCCTTTCCGGCGTGCCCAATGCCGGCGACGAAGTTCTGGTCGTTGCCGACGAGCGCAAGGCGCGCGACGCGGCGGAGCAGCGCAAGTCCTCGGCGCGCGAAGGCCGGCTGGCCGAGCGCCAGGCCGCCAAGCTGCAGAATCTGTTCGACCAGATGGGCGAGGACGGCGCTGCCGGTGCCGGCGAGCAGCAGAGCGTGAACCTGGTGATCAAGGCAGACGTGCAGGGATCGGCCGAGGCATTGCGCGATTCGTTGACCAAGTTATCCAACGAGGAGGTCAAGGTCAACGTGATTTCGTCGGGCGTCGGCGGCATCACCGGATCCGATGCCGCGCTGGCGCAGGCATCCAATGCGATCATCATCGGTTTCAACGTCCGTGCCGACGCCTCGGCGCGCAAGGCGATCAGCGAGAACGATCTCGACCTGAACTACTACAGCATCATCTACGAGGCGATCGACGACGTCAAGAAGGCGATTTCCGGTCTGCTGGGCACCGAGGTCAAGGAAGAGATCATTGGCCTTGCGGAAGTCAAGGACGTGTTCCGTTCGTCCAAGCTGGGTGCGATCGCCGGCTGCCTGGTCGTCGAGGGCGCGGTCAAGCGGGCCAACCCGATTCGCGTGCTGCGCGACAACGTGGTGGTCTTCCAGGGTGAGCTGGAGTCGCTGCGCCGATTCAAGGATGACGTCAAGGAAGTGCAGGCCGGTACCGAGTGCGGCATCGGCGTGAAACAGTACAATGACGTCAAGCCGGGCGACCAGATCGAGTGCTTCGAGCGCTACGAAGTCGCCCGTACGCTGGAATCGTGAGCGGCCGGTCCGAACGCGTTGCCGGCCTGCTCCGCCGCGAGCTGGCCGACATCCTCCGGGTCGAGGTCGAGCCGGAGCTGCCGTCGCTGATCAGTCTTACCGACGTTGAAGTCTCGCGCGATCTTTCGCATGCCCAAGTCTACATCTCGGTGCTGGAAATCGACAAGGCGCACGAGGTGATGCGGATGCTCGGCGACGCCACCGGCCGGATTCGTCATGAACTCGCCGGTCGGGTTCGACTGAGAATCGTGCCGACGCTGAAATTCATCCACGACACGGCCAGCGAATCCGGTCAGCGTATCGAGCAGCTTCTTGCCGCGGCGAAAAAGCGGCGGGACTGAGGATTCCTGCCGGTAATTCAAAAGCTCGACACGAAGAAGGCACGACGGACACGAAGATAACCTCCTGAACAGGAAAATTCCGGTCAAATGAGCTTTCAAATTGCCTTTCATGGTGTCCTTCGTGCTGCCTTTCTGCTCTTCGTGTCCCGCTTTTCATGTCCGGTTGCTGCACGTTGACGGATCCGTCAATGAATTCCGATTTGCCCGAACATGGAATCCTGCTCCTCGACAAGCCGCTAGGGTTGACGTCCAATGCCGCGCTGTCGCGCGCCAAGCGTGTGCTGGGTATCCGCAAGGCCGGCCATACGGGCGCGCTGGATCCGCTGGCGACCGGGCTGCTGCCGCTGTGCTTCGGCCAGGCGACCAAGGTTTCGGCGTTCCTCCTCGATGCGGACAAGGGCTACATGGCCGATGTCAAACTGGGGCAAACCACCGCCTCCGGCGATGCCGAGGGCGATATCGTCGAACGGCGCGATGTGCCGGAAATCAGTCTTGCGGCGCTCGAAGATGTGCTGGACGAATTCCGCGGCCCCATCGACCAGGTGCCGCCGATGTATTCGGCTCTGAAACACAAGGGCCGTCGTCTGCACGACCTGGCGCGTGCCGGGATCGAAGTGGAGCGCAAGCCGCGGCGCGTGACCATCCACAGTCTCGAGGCGCTGAATTTCAACGCGCCGCACCTGGCGCTGAAGGTGACCTGCAGCAAGGGCACCTACATCCGCTCACTGGCAATGGATATCGGCGAGCGGCTCGGCTGCGGGGCCCACCTGAGCGGGCTTCGGCGTGAATCCAGCGGCCCTTTTTCACTCACCGACGCAGTCCCGCTTGATCAGCTTATGGAAATGGAAGCCGCCGAGGCGCGCGCCCTGCTACTGCCACCGGACGCCGCCCTGGCCGCATTTCCGCGAGTGACCCTGGACGCCACGGATGCAACCGATATCGGTCACGGCAAGGTCGTCGACACGGACTTTGCGGCGGCCGGGCATGTGCGCATCTACTCCGCCGAAAGGTTCATGGGCATAGGGACCATAGACGACGGCGGGCGGCTGCGCGTGAGACGCCTTTTCGTCGATCAGTGAGAATCCGAGCAGGGCTGCGCGGTTCGCCGAAGCCATGATGCGGCTACTGCCGCAA
>Ga0209936_1000459_pt1 | contig 24629 bp, 23 predicted proteins | sample SalPonR1_A_D1_MG_FD_185694 | JGI IMG/M metagenome (GOLD analysis project Ga0209936, IMG submission 185694) | Salt pond soil microbial communities from South San Francisco under conditions of wetland restoration - Salt Pond MetaG R1_A_D1_MG... ... | reverse complement strand
TGAAATTATACCGAATTGACCCAAAACCGGAATATGCAAATTACCTGGGAAATATTTATACCCGTTTGGGTGAAGAACAAAAAGCGAATTATTACTACAATAAAGCAAACGAATAATTTAGCAGCAGGATACAGCGGCAGTAAGCAGTTTAACTGCCGGAGGCAGGCGGAAGAACTCCTTCGATTTGCAACCACACGCTGCCACACGCTGCCGCTGAAGCTTTAGCGCAAGCGTCTGAAGCTTTAGCGTAAGCGTCTAAAGCTTATAGCGAACGTAGTGAAGCTCCCGATACCGATGGTAGCAATATACACATTTCAAGTACCAGGTAGAGATAAGCAATTAAACGATTTTACCATTTTATCAATCTACAAAAAACTTTGCGACTTAGCGGTTTTGCGAGACTATTGGAATCCATTCTATAAAAACTCTTTATTTTTCTCTTCATTTAATTATAAGATGTTAAATTTGTGTGTTATAAAAAAATACACATAAATCATGTTTCCCGAAAATATAGATTATCAACCTAAACAAAAGATTAAGACACACCAGGAAGAAAAGTTGCAGGAGATTCTACAATATGTAAATCATAACTCCACATTCTACCGGGAACTCTTTAAAAAACACAACATTGATATATCATCCATTAAAACCCTGGAAGATCTGCAAAAAATTCCATTCACCGAAAAAGATGATTTACACCAACGTAACGAAGACTTTATTTGCGTAGACAAAACCAAAATCGTTGACTATATCACTACTTCGGGAACACTTGGCGACCCGATTACCTTTGCTTTAACAAATGCTGATTTGGACCGTCTTTCATACAATGAATGTAAATCATTTAAAGTATCAGACGGAAAGCCAGAAGATATTTACCAGCTGATGGTGACCCTCGATCGACGGTTTATGGCCGGACTGGCATATTTTTTAGGGATAAAAAAACTGGGTGCAGGAATGGTGCGTGTTGGAAACGGAATGGTTGAACTTCAATGGGATACCATTCAGCGAATAAAACCCAATGCACTGGTTGCTGTACCATCATTTATCTTGAAACTTATTGAATATGCTGAAGCAAAAGGCATTGATTACAAAAACTCGAGTATTGAAAAAGCCATTTGTATTGGTGAAGCGTTGCGAAACCCGGATTTCACACTAAATACATTGGGACAACGTATCAAAGACAAGTGGGATATTAAATTATATTCAACTTACGCATCTACTGAAATGGGCGCTGCTTTTGCCGATTGTGATCATGGAGTGGGTGGTCATCATCACCCAGAATTGTTAATTGTCGAATTTGTGGATGAAAACAATCATCCGGTTAAAAACGGTGAACCCGGAGAGTTAGTCATTACTACGTTAGATGTGGAAGGAATGCCACTTATACGATTTAAAACCGGCGATGTAGTGCAACATTTTTCAGAGCCTTGTGCCTGCGGACGCAATACCATGCGATTAGGCCCTGTTATTGGCCGCAAAAAGGAGATGATTAAATACAAAGGTACCACACTATATCCACCGGCATTGTACGATATTCTGAACGAAATGGAATATGTAGACAATTATGTGGTTGAAGTATCCACCAATCAAATTGGTACTGACGATATCTTAATACGAGTTGCAACAAACGGTCATACACCCGAAAATTTTGAAAAGCTCATAAAAGACCATTTCAGGGCTAAATTAAGAGTAGCTCCAACCATTATGTTTCAATCGGGCGAAGAAATAAACAAAATCAAATTCCCGGAATTAAAACGAAAACCTGTTGTTTTTATAGATAAACGGAAGAAATAGTTAGTCAATCTGCTAATTAGTAAAACAGTTTATTTATAGTTAAACAAAACCTATCGTTGATTTGGAGTTCGTAAAAAACATTTAACCATGTATTTCCCGTTAAGAGACAGATTAACACAGTGTCTAAGACTTTGCAAATGAAATGGTGAAAGGTTAAAAATAATAATTTTATTATTTAAAGTTATTCTTCTTTTACTGAAAAGAACAGGTTCTGTTAAATATCATAAAACCCTTTTGCTGTAATCGCTAAAATAACGATTAAAACAATACTGATAATAAATGAATATAAAGTAAGTGAACCAAGTGTTTTTAGAAATGCCCGGGTATATGTTCTATTATAAAATCTTCGGATACCAAACAATAAATAAATTGGAATACCCCACCATAAGTAAACAATAAAATTCGATATTGTTTCCGGTAACAGTTTAATTAAAACTATTAATAATGACGAATATCCAAAAATAAAAGAATGAAAATTGATTGAAAATATTAAGTGTTTTACATACAACAATCTTGATTTCCATAAAATCATAGCCAGTATTAATGCAAAAACCGGCATTAATAAAAATAAAACATACGAGAGAGTATTCAAAAATCTGTCAAAAAATACATGTTTTCTTTCAGCAGCATTAAATCCTCCAATTACTAATTGTTTTTCCCAGGAAGTTGCCAATGTTTCGTTTAAAGTTTCTTTTTTAATCCTCTCTAATTTTTGTCTATCTAAGTTCTCAGGAGTAATGGAAGAATCTGGTTGCGATGAATCACCATTAATACGTTTCGCTGGATTTTTTGTAGTAGTTTTTGATTTATTTTCTGTTGAATCGGCATTTTCAATTATATTAATACCCACAAATTCGTTTTTAATGTCGTCTGACGTTGTGTATTGCACCAGAAAGAAAAACAGGATACTAAAAATCATATACATTCGAACCGGCGGAACATACCTTTTGCGTTTTCCCTTAAAATATTCTTCCGTTAGAAATCCGGGCTTGATAAAAAAAGGGATTAAAGTGTTTAATAATCTAATATCTAAATTTATAGAATCTAATAAATCTCCTAAAATCTCCTTTATCGGCTTATTAAAATCTTTATTCGATTGCCCGCAGTTAGGGCAATATTTTCCTACTTCAGTCTCTCCACAATTGGGGCATATTAAAAAATCATATTCTGTTACCTGATGATCTTTTATTTTTTTTCTTTTCACTAAGCTCTTCATCATTCCTCAAAAATTGATACCAGAAAACAATGATAATATCAGGCATCATGCCAATATAATTTTACAAAAAAGGTCAGTCTATCTGATTGATTTTAATCATAGAATAACAGAATAAAACTAGGATATAAAACCGTCATCTATAACCAAAAACATTAATACTTTTTAAATACCAGTGTAGCATTATGCCCGCCAAAGGCAAATGAGTTACTTAAAGCGACATTTACATCCTGCTTCCTGGCTTGGTTAGGTACATAGTCTAAATCCATTTCAGGGTCAGGTTCATCAAGGTTTGTAGTAGGGGAAATTACGCCATCATATATGGATAAAACAGTAACAATCCCTTCAATAACTCCGGCAGCTCCTATGGTATGCCCAATCATTGATTTTGTAGATGAAACAGGTATTTTATAAGCATGGTTACCAAAAATTTTTTTTATGGCTTGTGTTTCGTATAAATCGTTTAACATGGTTGATGTACCATGAGCATTAATATAATTTACTTTATCGGGTGAAACTTTTGCATTTTTCAATGCCAGTGCCATGGTATTAGCCATACCTTCACCTTCGGGTTTTGGTGCCATAATGTTGTACGATTCGTTGGTAAAAGCATAATCGGCCAGCTCGGCATAAATTTTAGCCTTTCGCTTTTTGGCATGTTGTTCCGATTCCAGAATCATAATTCCGGCACCTTCGCCAATAACAAAACCATCACGGTTTTTAGAAAACGGACAACTTGCTTTTTCCGGAGTATCATTTTTTACGGAGATGGCATATAATTCGTTAAACCCGTCAATTTCTTCCTTGTTAATAATTGAATCGGCACCACCAACAATCATCAAATCAGCACGCCCGCTTTTAATCATGTCATATCCTAAAGCAATCGCATAAGCCGATGATGAGCAGGCAGATGATGTAGTAAAATTTGGGCCTTCAATATTATAGCGCATACCAATCCAAGCCGACATGGAGTTATTCATACGTTTGATGATTAAATTTTTTGAAGTGGTTCCCTTTTCGGTACTTGAATCGCCAGTATTAACCACGCCAATAATAACTCCTGCACGTAATTTATCAATGGCATCCAAATCTACTTGATGTTTTTCAACTGCCTCAACAGCACATACATAACACATTTGTGTTACGCGGGTCATTTGTTTCGAAAGTCGTTTCTTGATTACAGAAGATGATTTTTCGTCAAATCCAGTCGGTAACTCAGCGGCTATTTGTGTTTGATTATCAGATGCATCAAATAAAGAAATTTTATGAATGCCGTTTTTTCCTTCTTTAATATTTTTCCAGCTTTCTTCCCAGTCAAGGCCCAATGCGGTAAGCATATTAAACCCTGTAACTACAACTTTTTCTGCCATTTATTACTTAATCATTTTTATTTTAAGGTAATACAATGCCAAAAATAATAAATAAATTGGATTTTAACCTGACGTATTTATAAATATTATCTTTTCAACTATTTATGAATAGTACAGGCTAAACTTAACAAAAAAATAATGAATATAAACGAATGATAATAATTATGGACGCTTCGTTAAAAAGGTTAATTTATAATATTTATGAGCTTTTCCGGACTGAAAGGAGGAATTAATCAGGGTTAAGAATCCTATGGCCATTACATCTCCAATCCGCAAAATTCTTTTACAGCTTCCTGATAAGCTCCAGCTTCATGAGGTTGGTTTGAAAAGTAATAATCATAAGATCCCTGAATTTCACCTTGCATAAACTCTAAGACTGCAACATTTAATTCTTCATCCACTTCATGAATAGAATCTGTATCCAGCATCGGTTGTTCCATTGCCATTCTTCTATTTATCAGGGCAAGTAAAGCATCATATTTTTTTGTAGCATTTTCTAGTAAGGCATAATTCTGTATAGATTGATACATGGTAGCTAAACCAACATGGTCCATCATTTCGAATAAACCAAAATCCGGAATAATGGTTTGTGATATTTTATCGATCACCTTTAATGGAATATTTTGCTCTACGGCGAATTGAAAAGCTTTACCCTGCAAATCCAACAAAAACCGATTCAGTAAAAAGGCATTTTGTTCATTCTGAATTACATATTTTTTATTGACAGATAATAAAAAATTCTTTAGCCTCTCTTCATAATCTGAATTATAATTATCGGGCAATACCAGCTCAACGATATTTTTAAATGCGATGGGATAAAAGAAATGCATTCCGGATACCGGAAAGTCTGTTGACAACCAAGAAGGCAAAAAAGATGAAGAATTGGAAACGGCAATACACCCGGGCTGCACTATTTTTTTTAGCGCTGAAAATGTATGAAATTTAGCATCTATATCCTCGACAATGGTTTCAATAATTAAATCGCAATCCGACAAATCGCTTAAATCATGGGTTATCTGATTTTTTATTTTTTGCTTATACTGTTCCTGCGTAATTAAATGATGCTTTAACTGCCGCGAAAGTTTTTTCAAATATGATTTTTTTAACTTTTCTTTTTTTTCATGATTTCGTACAAACCAAGCAAGCTGAAAATCAAAATCATTCAGGTAATTAAAAATATCCTGTCCCATTTTGCCACTGCCAATAATTCCAATTTTCCGTATCATAACTCAGTAAATCTTTTCCAAAAATAAAAAAGCTGCTCTAATAAAAAAACAGCTTCTTAAAAGTACTTGACCCTATTTAGCTATGAGAGAATCTTTGATTAAAAAAATACAAATTTTAGGGAAGCATTAATAACAAAGTCTGATAAATCTTCATCCGAAACCACAGCGCCTAATCCATTATTATCCAGACTGGTTCCCTGGACTAACCGGTATGAAGCACCTACATTAAATCTGAAATGTTTAAATAAATTTAATTCCAAATTGATCCCCGGCTCAAGAAAAAATGCAGCAGTACTTTCATATTCGTTAAACTCATTCCAAAAATCATCTGTTTCTTCATAGAAAACAAAACCACCAGCTCCCACTAAAACAGGAATAGTAAAATGAATAGCCTTTTTACTAAAAAATGCATATTCAAGTGCTAAACCACCATATCCCATACCAATACGAACATTTCGTAAAGGTTCAGGGCCTGTCCCATCAAAATCATAATTAAATGAGCTTTTTGCTGTTAACCCGTAACCACCTAAACCAACCGAAAAACGATCGTTAAAGGTTGCTCCCATACGTCCTCCAATAAATACTCCGTTTTCATCATAAATATTTCCGACTTTCACTTCCGGAGCTATAAATCCTCCGGAGAATTTTAAATTCCGATCGGAGAAAATGGTTTGGATATCATCATTCCCTTTTTTCTCTTCTCTTTCTTGCGCAAAACTAACCTGAAGCATCAAGGTTAATAAAACCAATGTTACTATTTTTTTCATCATGGTAAGTTGTTATTTTTTAAACCCTTGGTAATTTGAAAAGTATAATATTGGATTTCATAAACCATGCCAAACTAATAGTATTTTAAAATATATCCTGCCTGCATAAACTTACTAACTTCAGTAACAAAACTAAGAATTAAATCATTCGTCTGTAGTCTCTCTTCGCTTACTATTTTATTTATCGAGATAAAAGCCATGGGGGGACCTGCATATCCCATATCCGACATTTTGGTATACAATGTATTTCGATTAATTCCTATTTCTTCGCATTCATCCATAATAAGTTCTGAAATATGTTTGGAAGGGAAATTTACCTGGAAATATTTTAGTTTTTCCAGATCAACCGGATATTCATTAAGCATTCTCTTCAACCCTTTTATAAAAACGCTTCCATCGATATCATGAAAATGTGTTCGCAATTGCTCGTTAAACATCTGGCTTAAATGATGGTAACCCAATTCGTATTCCTGTTTTGGATTCATCCAGTATGCCGGGCGTTTGTTCAACATGGCAGCCGGTTTTTTTCCTCCAATCGATTCCATATAAGTTTCTTCAACATAAAGCCCGTTTTTCTTTTCTTCATCAGCCTGCAGAATCAATGCTCCTGCACCGTCGCTTAAAAAATAACGTAAAAACAATTCTTCTTTTTTAACCATCGGTTGATGATAATATTCGGCCCGCAATTCAGACGATGACATACTTGAAGATACTACCAATGCATTTTTATAGCGTCCGGATTTAATAAAATCAGAAGCAAGGAGTAAAGCTTTATATGCCGAGGTGCAATTGGCATGAATACCCATTTCTCCACATTGCTCAATGCCCAGTGCTTCCTGAATTCGTACCGAAGTAGTTGGCATCTGATCCTGATGGGCGCTTCCGTATACAATCAAATCGATATCATTCGCCAGTAATCCGGCAGCGTCGAGTGCTTTTTTTGCCGCTTTAACCGACATGGTAATATTATCATCGGTAAATTCACGGGTTTCCGGATCGATCGCAAAATGATAGTGTTTTACTTCAAGCATCTCACGCATCAACCCCTTCATCCGTTGCAGCCATTTTTGTAGTTTTTTAGGAGCTTCCGTTAGTTCACCTAAATAATGATCTACTTCGTCAATAGTGATGGGTTTACCGGGTAAATATGAACCTGTTCCGGTTATTTTTACAAAAATCTCAGCATTTTTATTTTGTATCATATTAAATCCTCTTCAAGTCTTTATGAATATGAACATTATTTTGCAATCGATGGGCTATTTCAATGGCTTTTTCCTCTATTTGCCTGGCCGGGACTACCTGATGAATCAAGTTCCACTGTAATGCTTGTTCGGCAGAGAATGTTTTCCCTGTAAGGATTAGTTCCATGGCCAATGCTTTACTGGTCATTTTAGGCAAAATATAGGTACCTGTACATCCCGGGATTAAACCAAATGTAGACTCTGGTAATCCTAATACGGTTTTATCAGCACACAAAATATAATCGGCACATAAAGCCAGTTCGAAAGCAGAACCTAAACAAACTCCACGCACTGCTGATATTACGGGTATTTCTAAATCTTTTAAAGATAAAAATAGTTGGCTGTGCTGATTTAAAACAGCACTTACTTCATTGATATCACCCGAGTGTTTTTTACTATCTTGAATCGTGTGTAACAGTTCATCTACATCAGCTCCGGATGAAAAATGCCGTCCTTTACCCTTAATGATAATCGACTTAATATCTGCCTTTTGAACAACCTTGTTCCTCCATTGATAAAATTCATCAAAAAAGATGGAACTCATTGCATTTGAGGGAGGATTATTTAACTCTAAAAATCCAATTTTATTTATTATATGCCAATTGATTGTGCTAAACATATTTATTTTACCAAAATAACTAAAACAGAAACATAATGCTTTGAATGAGAAATTGAAACATGGATTCTCTTAATATTACACTCAGACAAGACCTCCTTAACCCTGCCTTTCACAGTAACAACAGGCTTTCCAGTCGGTTCGTTTTGAATCTCAATATCATGATATCCGTCTTTAAAGCCCAAAAAATCGATGATACATTTTTTTATCAGATACCTAGCACCCAAACTTTTAATGATATGTTTATTTTCGGATGATTTAATTTCATCCTGGATAAAATAATAATCATCAGCTTGTTTAAAAAGAATGGATTCAATTTCCTGTACTGATTTTATGGATATTATCTCTTTATACATTTTTTATTACCCTGTTTTACATTATATTTTCAGGTTCGTTGCCAGTTTACAAAACATCCTTGTTTCTTCTCGTAAAGCATCTTCTTTACTTAACAGATCTGCATTTTTCAGGGCTCTCATGGCAAAACGTATCAATTCGGGTGATCGGCCCTCGGTCATGCTCAGCATTTTTCTATGTGCATATTCAAAAGCATCCTTATCATTGGTAATATCATCAATTAGGCCAATCTTTAAAGCTTTTTCTGCATTCAGCATATCGCCATTTAAAATAATTTCTAAAGCCTTGTTTTTTAACAGTTTTACCGAACGATATGCGCCACCTAAACCGGGAATTAATCCATGATTAATTTCAGGAAAAGCAAACAACGCATTTTTTGAGCCAATACGCATAGAGCAAGCAAGTGCAATCTCCAGTCCGCCGCCAAAACAAACCCCATTTATGGCAGCAATAACAGGAATTTCAAGATGCTCAATATAATTAAGTAGATTTTTCCCCCGGGTTATCCTTTCGGAAAATAATTTATAATTTTCAGCCAGCTCATTTAATTTTTCAAGGTTTGCCCCGGCAGAAAAGTTTCTTCCTACACCATGTATAATAACGCCCTTTAAACCGGATTCTTCTGTCCATTCCCTGAATTTCTCTATTCCGATAAAATCGGGAACCTCCAGGTAATTCTCTTTTCCATTGGACAAAGACAAAATTCCAATATCTCCTTCCCTCTTCCAGTGTACAATATCATGTTTATCCATTTCATCTATTTTGTAATGGCTAATAACTCCTCCGGAATATCCTGCGGTATCCGGTCTTTATTAATTAACAAGGTTTTTACAATAGCTTTTGCCGCACTATACCCTGATTTTACATTTTTAATATCATGATGAAAAATAAGGTATGGTGCTTCGAATTTTATGGTAGTTTCAATTTCAATTTCATCAAACAGTCTTAATTCTCTTTTATACCTTATGCTGGTTTCTGTAACGACAAGCAAAAAACCACGGTTAAAAAACAACTGTAACAAACTTTCTTTATTGAGTATTTCCCACCGGGCCTGTTCGGTATAATTTAAATAGACTGCATTATTTAAATGTCCGTATGAATCAAGCTCGTATCCTTTTACATTGGTTTTATATCTGTATTTCATCCGATCCGGTTAAATGATGGGTAAAAATAGTCAGAAAAATAATGAATTTTAAATAATTCGTCAAAAGCCAGCACCATTTTATAAAAAATCACCCAATCGTTTTCCTTCAATTATTATTTCAACCTGATTAGTTACTTCTTTCAGTCGGGAAAAAGTGCATAAAATTAATGAATACGTCAGGCTAATATTTAATATTTTCTCTATTTTTACCGGTAAATGATAAACTAATTATTAATGCAAGAACCTTTACAAACGCCCAAATACCCTTCTCCATTTATTGTTAAATTTTTCGACAGATTCAGGTATTTTTTATTAAAACTATCACGAAAGTTTACCGCGCCAAACATAGCTATTGTAGAGATGGTTCAATCATTTTATATATCAAAAGCCATTGGTGTGGCTGCCGAATTAAATATTGCAGAACATCTTAAAGAGGGTGATAGAGGAATCTCTGAATTAGCAGGACTTACGAATACCGATGAAGAATCTTTGTATCGTTTAATGCGCATGTTGGCCAGTCAGGGCATTTTTAAAGAAAAGAAAAAACGTATTTTTTCACAAAACCGACTATCTAAAACAATGACTGATCAAACAGATTCCATGCGCTATATGATTATGCATTTAACTAACTTTGTTAACTGGCAACTGTTTAATGAACTAAACCTTGTGGTAAAAACAGGGAACAATGCATCCGAAAAGATTCTGGGGATGAAGGTTTTTGAATTTCTAAAAAAAAATCCTGCCAATAATCAAATCTATAACACAGCCATGACCAACTCATCGTTGATGCTTAGTTATGCCATCCTTTCAAAATATCGTTTTAAAAAGGAAGGATGTATTGTGGATATTGGAGGTGGTGAAGGAATATTACTATCCATGATTTTAATTAAAAACCCAACGCTTAAAGGGGTATTATTTGACCTTCCTCATGTTATAAAAAATGCAAAAGAAAATTTCAGAAAATACAATTTATCAGAGCGTGTTGAATTGCTGACCGGTTCATTTTTTGAAACAATACCTGACGGTGGAGATATCTATTTGATGAAAAATATTATTCATAACCTCAGCGACCAACAAGCCATTGATATTTTAATAAAGATTAAAAATATTTTACCCGAAAAAGGAAAAATTTTAATTATTGAACCGGTCATTAGCCATAAAAACCGGTATTCGTTTGCTAAGCTTTTCGATATCCAAATGATGGTTAGCCAGGATGGGGGGAAAGAGCGAACGAAAGTAGAATATAACCAAATAGTTAATAACGCCGGATTAAAAATAAATCAAATTGTTCAAACCGTAGCTCCCTTTTCGCTCATTGAAATAACAAGATAAAAAAATCTTTTCCTTTTTTATCTTGGTATTAAATAGTAAATAAATCCTGTCGTAAGCATAAATGCTTTATTGGTTGGATTATCTAATTCCTGTTCATAAGGAAAAAATTCTTCATAGTTAAAATTATACCTCAATTCGGCGGTATTATTATCTACATTAAAAAAGCCTTTGGTGTATCTTAAATCAATAAAAATATCCAGGTAACGGTTAAATCTACCCTGTACACCAACTCCGGCTAATATACCAACATCAAATCGATTTAAATAAGAAGTGATATCTTCATTAATTGATTGAACGAGATAATCCTCTTCAATAATTTTTTCATATTCCCCTTTTGTATTGGCTGAAATCAAAAAAGCTCCATATCCTCCGGCATAAAAATAAATTTTAGGGTCTTCATTAAATGTAAATTTAGCATACAGTGGAAGGGTCAGATAATGGAGGTTCATTTTCATTTCGTGCATATCAAATTTACCCCCTTTAAATTCATAGTTGAGTTCGGCACGAGCTGACCAGTTAATATGAGGATAATAAGCTGCGGTAAACCCAATCTGAGGACCAATTTTTTTTGCATACTGATCAATCGCTTCATCTCCGCTAATGGTCGATAGTAACAAGCCGCCCTTCAGTCCAAAAGTCGTACTTTGCGAATTATTTTGCGCCCACAGAGAAGATGTCGAAAGAAACATCATCAAACATACAGATAATAGGGTTATTTTAAGGTAATCCATGCATTATTATCTTTATACATTGTAAAATTTAAGTAATATTTTTTTACTTTTTAAAATTTCACAAGACACTTTTTTACAATTTTAATCTAAAATACAAAAATATTTAAACAAAAAAGCCTGTCAGTAATCTGACAGGCAATATTTAATAATAAATTAACAGCTTATTTTATCAATTCTATACTTCGTTTAACAAATTTAGTCAGCTCCTCTCCCTTCAGCATATCGTTTGCAAGTAACGCCAAATCAACAAGTTGCTTAACATACTTATTATCTTTTCCATGCTTAACTAAAAGCTCCTTTTTCTTTTCCTGCAACTCATTAATTTTCTTTTCAACATCACTTAATTTATCTTTTTCGGCCTGGTTAATTTCTTCTTCCTTTTTATTTTCTTTGGCTTTTTCTAATGCTGTTTTCTCATCTTCGATTGGTTTTAATTCTTCTAAGATCTTTTCAATTCTAGTTCCCAGTTTCTTGTCTTTTTGTTCACGAATTTTCTCTACCAATCGATGGTTCGAATTTACAACCACATTATAACTATCGGGCAGGTCTCCATAAAAATTCATTCCACCGCCACCCATTGCAGCCATATCTTTCATCCGCCGCATATATTCCGATTGAGTAATTACAATAGGATCGTCGGTTTCTTTTAAATTTTCAAAAGTTATAGCAAATGAAGCGCTATTGGGCAACTGACTCTCGAACATTTGCGTAAGTTGATTTTTCTCTTCGGCAGATAATTTTGATTCTTCAACTTCGTCCTTCTGAATCAGCTTATCAATAATATCAGAATCGACACGCAAGAAACGTGAATTTTCCATTTTTTGTTCTATATGATTGATAAAATGCGTATCAAGCTGCCCGTCCATGATTAGCACATCATATCCTTTGGCTTTAGCATTTTCAATAAACGTGAATTGTTTATCTCTATCAGTAGCATACAGATAAATAAGATTCTTGTCTTTATCGGTTTGATTTTCTTTAATTAATTTTTCATACTCTTCGAAAGTAAAATACTTACCATCGGTATTTTTGAATAAAACATATTTTTGTGCTTTTTCATAGAATTTCTCTTCGGTAAGCATTCCATACTCGATAAAGATTTTAAGGTCGTCCCATTTTTTCTCAAATTGCTCACGGTCGCTTTTAAATATTTCTTCTAACCGGTCGGCTACCTTTTTGGTTATATGATTTGATATTTTTTTAACATTGGCATCACTCTGCAAATAACTGCGAGATACATTCAATGGAATATCCGGTGAATCTAACACGCCATGTAACAGGGTTAGAAATTCAGGTACTATTCCTTCTACCGAATCGGTAACAAACACCTGATTGGCATAAAGTTGTATCTTATTCTTCTGTATCTCTATATTATTTTTGATTTTAGGAAAATACAGAACACCTGTCAGATTAAACGGATAATCTACGTTAAGATGAATATGAAATAACGGATCATCATTATAAGGATAAAGTTTTTTATAAAATGCTTTGTAGTCTTCATCCTTTAAATCAGCTGGCATTTGTGTCCATAGAGGATTTGTATCATTAATGATACTATCTTTATCGGTTTCTACCTCTTTACCATCTTTCCAGTCTTTCTGCTTTCCAAAAGCTATTTCAATGGGTAAGAACCGGCAATATTTATTCAACAATTCATTAACTCTGTTCTCTTCTGCAAATTCTTTTGAATCGTCATCAATATGTAAAATAATATCGGTTCCACGATCTTCTTTCTCCACTTCTTCAATCTTATATTCAGGACTTCCGTCACAGGTCCATTTCACTGCCTTGGTATCATCTTGATATGATTTGGTAACAATTTCGACCTTTTTAGCGACCATAAACGATGAATAAAATCCAAGTCCGAATTTACCGATGATGGTTGTTTGGTCTTTAAATTTATTGATAAACTCTTCGGCACTTGATAATGCTATCTGGTTAATATATTTATCAATTTCTTCAGCTGTCATTCCTATCCCGCGATCGCTAACCGTAAGAATTTTATTTTTAGGATCTAACGAAACACGTATGGTTAAATCACCCAGCTCATTTTTATAGTCGCCCAGCGAAGCCAGTTTTTTTAACTTTTGGGTTGCATCCACTGCATTAGACATTAATTCCCTTAAAAAAATCTCATGGTCGGAGTAAAGAAACTTTTTAATGATTGGGAAAATATTCTCCGTAGTAACTCCAATTTTTCCTTTTTGCATTTTATATCCGTATTTTATGTTTAACATTTGTTTTCCGAAACTTAGTTTTCAATAGTTGTGCCATAGGTTTTTTTCTGCCAAATAGACAGCAAAGATTAGTTATTCCTTGAATCAAAATGAAATTTTAGCAGAGATAACAATCATTTAAATATCTCTTTTGGTTGAATTTCCCCTTCGGATTTGAATTGATTCACATTTTAAAATGCAAACAACTCAGGAAAAAAGAAATAAAGCAAGACAAACAGAATAATAAGGACTGAGAAAAAAAGAAGAAACAATTTAACCATATAAATCCCGGTTTCTTTTTTTAACTGAAAATTTCTCTGACTAATAATTCCTTTAATGTTATTTATGATGCGTAATGTAATATTTTCATTTCTTTTTATAAATGTATACGCACCATAATGAAAAGCAGAAGAAACCATATTTATATCATCATTATCGGAATATAAAATAATTTCAGCATATGGATTGATTTCTTTAATTCTTTTAAGAACATCAATGGGTTCTACCGGTTTATTTTCCTGATCAGTTTCAAGTGTTGTGGCAAGAAAAATGATATCAATTTGTTTTATTGAGGGTAACACTTCGGTAAAATCTTCAAAAAATTCTTTGCTCCGGGTATAAATACGGATGTTATAATCGTTTACTTCTTCAAATCGGGCTAGCACATCGCGAATATAAGAATCATCGTTATCGATGAAATAAACATATGTATTTTGCCTGGATATTCGGTTTGCCATAATGTTAAATTACCTTTCAAGTTACGATTAAAAAACAAATAAATCAATACTTTAGTTTAAGTCAGGCAGTAGCGAATATTTCTCTGCATATTCCATCATCTGTTCAGTATATCCCTGAGCGTAATTAATCGTTACATCAACCATTTCGTCATTTTTATAAACCGGGGTATATTTTGGATTTACAAAACCGGAATAAGGTGCTAATTTCAACTTCTTAAACCTATCAAGAACTTCATGATGTAATTCTTTGTCAACTTTTACTCCATAATTTTCTATAAGGTCTTTAGCAGCTTCATAATCACCTTCTGATTTAATTCGTTGTATTTCTGCCAAAAGCCTTCCGAACAAATCCCTTAACTTTCGATGATGATGTATCACAAAATAGGTTTTTCCATCTTTAATTTTTTTCTCGATAACATTTTCATCCTGTCCTTTTTCAAAACACCATTGAGCAATAAGTTGACGATTTCGCATATGAGCCTGTTCAATATTTTTTCCCGGCTCAATTCGGGTAAGTTGTGTCATCAATCCATTTTTAATATAACTGTTATATTGGGCTATAGCTACCTCAAATGAGGGCAAAATACCCAAATCAATTAATTTTTGGTCCATCATAAACCATAAGGCAAACAGGTCGGCCCTTGTTTCTTCTATAGGAGAGTAATAATTTTTTAATAAATCGGTGCTTACGCCCGGCCTTAACTGACCCGATCCATGTCCTAAACATTCATGTAAATCAGTATGTAAGTTATTGGCCAAAAAACCATGTTTTTTATGTAACTCAATCTCCTCATCCGAAAACGAAAACTCCTCTGTTAATCCACTCTTAAGCGAAGCCATATGGTAAGCATAGGTAATATTTTCAATGGTTACCGATTTTGATCCATGTTTCTTTCTAATCCACTCAGCATTCGGAAGATTAATCCCAATGGGTGTGGCAGGATAACATTCACCGCCAAGCATAGCCACATTGATTACTTTAGCACTTACGCCCTGTACTTTCTTTTTTTTAAATTCCGCTTCAACAGGTGAGTGTTCTTCAAACCACTGTGCATTTTGGCTTAAAATACCGGTTCGCCGGGTAGCTTTTTCATCTTTAAAGTTAACGAGAGCCTCCCAGGTAGCTTTGCGCCCCAGAGGATCTCCATAAATTTCAATAAATCCATTAACGGTATCAATAAACGAATCGGTATCGCTTAACCACAATATGCTATACTCATCAAATTTTTTCAAATCGCCAGAGCGGTAATAATCGATAAGTTTTTGCAAACTCTCCTTTTGCTTCTTATTTTCAGCCACTTCAGTAGCTTTATCCAACCAATAAACAATTTTTTTAATGGCTTCAGCATACATTCCACTAGCATTCCAGTTTTTTTCTTTAACCTTTCCGTCTTCTTTTACCAATTTTGAATTTAATCCGAAAGAAACTGGTTCAACCTCATCAGGATTTATCATTTGCTGATAAAATGATTCGACTTCTTGCTGTGTCATATTTTCATAAAAATTGTTGGCTGACTGGGTAACCATATCTTTCGATTGATCCTGACATACCCTCTTGGGATATTCTTTTGGATCAAAAATTACAGGAATTATTTTTTGGATTACTTCCTTCTTCGACAAACTAACAGTCCATTCATTTTCAGGGACCTGATATATTAAATCCAAAAAAAATTCTTTCGAAAAACCGGGTAAAAATTTATCGGTAGAATAATGATGATGTATGCCATTGGAAAACCATACACGTTTGGCGTAAACCATAAACTCCTGCCATTCATTATTCTCAATATGATTTTCATTATTTTTTATTATTGACTCAAGCAATCTTTTGATAATCAGATTATATTTAAAATTCTGATCGAATATAATATCTCTTCCACAAAGTGCTGCTTCAGAAAGACAATACATCAATTTCTTTTTATGTAAGGATAAATTTTCAAATCCCGGGACTTGATAGCGTAAAATCTTTAAATCGGCAAATTGTTCTACAAAATAGGGAAACAATTCATTATTTTGTTTATTAGTCATATTAATCAATATTATTATTCCTTACATCAATATCGTGGTAAGTATTCCAAATTCCATTTTCAAATTTGAGCCCATCATACGAAAAATCCGGTCCATAAAACTGGTATTTCCCTTTTAAGCTAGGACGGAAAGGTGAAAGATGATCGTAAATAATCATCGCCCTATCTTGATCATACGATAAACCCATAGTAGCTTGTGCACTATATTCAAAAACCACCCGTGCAAGCTTTTCTTCCCTGTTTTTAAAAACAGGAGCTCCAAAAACAGGGTGATCATTTTGGTCAAATTGGAGTATTTCAACCAGTTTCTTTTTGCTATGCAAATCATTTAAATCTGAACCCAATAAGGTATAATAATCATCTCGTCGATGATTATTCACTATTATTTGATAATACAAAGCACCATACCAATTTTTATGGGATAAAATTTCATCTTCCGGATTTTTTATCTGCTCAGATCGATCGGTAAGTTCATAGGTTAATGTTTTCCATCGATTTTTTTTATATTGAATAAATCCAAAATATTGATGGGTCCCATCGTAATAAGGCAGGTTCCATGTAATAATTCTAAGCTTATCATCTTCAGCTCTTATATCTCCAATATATTTTAAAGAGGAAAAATCATCATTGAAACTATCATCCTGAGCCAGTGCTTTTCGGAAGTACTCTATTATTTTTTTATTTAGTTCTTCTTTTTTATCATCGTCTCGTTCCTGAGCCATTAAGCTGAAATAATGTTGAAGGCTATCGGAATAAACGCTTATTTCCTGAGCATATGATTTCGCTGGATAAAAATAAAAAACAGTAAAAAAAATAAAGCAAGCAATACGTTTCATCTTAAGATTTTAAAATTTAATAGCAAAAATAAATCCAAACCATTCATCCCAACAGAAGTATATATTCAATTTATTTTACCGATTCATCAATAGCTTCTAAAAGGATGTTACAAGCCTCTTTAATCTGCTTTTCATCTATAATTAAAGGGGGAGCAATTCGAAAAGCACTGTCGTGAAATAAAAACCAGTCGGTCACCAGGCCTTTACTTACGGCAATATCGATTACCTTTTTTACCTGGTCAAAGTTTTTTAATTCAACCGCCATAAACAAACCAACCCCACGTATTTCTTTAATCTCCGGATGAATCAATAAATCCCGAAACAATTGGCCTTTCTGCTTTACTTTTTCACAAAGTTTTTCATCTACAATTGTTTTTAAAGAAGCAACAGCTGCTGCGCAAGAAACCGGATGCCCACCAAAAGTAGTAATATGCCCTAAAATCGGGTTTGTTTTAAAAGCCGACATGATTTCATTGGAAGAAACAAAAGCACCAATGGGCATTCCACCACCCATTCCTTTGGCAATGGTCATAATATCAGGAACAACATCAAACTCCTGTAAAGCAAAGAGACTTCCTGTTCTTCCAAAACCGGTTTGTATTTCATCGAAAATGAGCAAGGTTCCTGTCTCATCGCATTTTTTCCGTAATTTTTGCAAATAATCATTTTCAGGAAGCCTTATTCCTCCTTCTCCCTGGATAGGTTCTATTAAAACACAGGCTGATTTATCGGTAATTTGCTCTAGCGATTTTTCATCATTAAAATCCAAAAAACGGATATCGGGTAATAATGGGCGAAAAGCATTTTTAAACGCTTCGTTTCCCATTACACTTAATGCCCCATGGCTGCTTCCATGATAAGCATTTTTAAAAGCAACGATTTCAGTGCGTCCGGTATATCGTTTAGCCAGCTTCAGAGCTCCCTCAATAGCTTCGCTGCCGGAATTTACAAAATAAACCGAACTCAGGTTTTCAGGCAGCAAGTTGGTTAACAATTTGGCATACTCTACCTGCGGAGACTGGATATATTCTCCATACACCATCAAGTGCATAAATTTCTCCGCTTGATTTTGCACTGCTTTAACTACGTTAGGATGGAGATGTCCTACATTGCTAACAGATACTCCTGAAATTAAATCAATATAGGATTTCCCATCCGGGCTATACATATAAATTCCCTCAGCATGTTCAATTTCCAATTGTAAAGGAAAATCAGAAGTCTGCCCTACATGCTGCAGAAACAATTGTCGTTGCGAAATCATACGATGGTTTTATTAGCGTTATTAAAACAAAAAAAATTGGGATAAATCCCAATTTATAAAATACAAAGTTAATGATAAGAATCTATTTTCCCATAAGATTGATGTCATTCATAAACCTTTCTTTATAAGCTTTACCAATTGGTATATTTTTCAAGCCTTCTGAATTTTTGATATAAACTGAATTATCCTCAATCCGGTCAATTTTCTTTACATTAATAATATACGAACGATGTACGCGTTTAAATTGTTTTGAAGGCAGCTGAGTTTCGATAGACTTCATGGTAAAGTGAATGGTAAATTTTTCACTAAAAGCATTGATAATCACATAATTTTCAAGTGCCTCAACCCAAAGAATTTCATCATATTTTAATCGTACCAGTGCAGAGTTCTTTTTAACATATATTTCATCAACATCATCCCGTTCTTTAATTTCATGTATATTTTTTGCTTTTAATGCAGCTTTATAAAAACGACTGTATGTTATGGGTTTTAACAGATAATCGGTAACATCATAATCAAAAGCATTCACAGCATATTTTTCTTTGGATGAAATAATTATCACTTGTGGTAAATTTTTCAATGCATTCATAAAATCTATACCGTCCATTTCAGGCATTTCAATATCCAGAAATATCAAGTCTATTTCTTCGTTTCCTTTATTAAATGCATTAATGGCTTCAACGGCATCCTTAAAAGAGTGCTTAAGCGAAAGAAAGTCTGTTCGTTCAACAAATTCCTCCACTACACGTCTTGAGAGGGCATCATCATCTATAATAATACAATTCATACTATTCACAGTGTATATTTATTTCAAATGCGGTTATTTTATTCATAAAATAATCAAACGATAAAGATGAAAAAAATTACATCAATATACGAATTTTTGTGATTAAAAGTTGTTTTTCTTAGATAAAAAATCATCGATAAGTAGTGATGATTTTTTTATCGTTTTTTTTAACCATTCCAATAAAATTTCTTCTTTTTCATTATCAGACAATTGCCAATCAATTTCTGATTTTCTCAATGATGAAGTCAGATGATGCAAGATAATAGCAACTGAAACGGAAATATTAAAGCTTTCGGTAAATCCAACCATAGGGATTTTTATATATTCATCTGCATTAACAATCATTATATCTGAAAGTCCATTTAATTCAGTACCAAAAAACAAAGCTGTTTTTCCCTGGGTTACATCAAAATCTTCGAGATTAACGTCATTTGTATGTGGGGTAGTAGCAACAATGCGGTACCCTTGTTTTTTTAAATCACTGATAGCTTCCAGGGTATTACTCTTCTGGTTATTATATTTTACAAGATTTAACCATTTATAAGAACCTAAAGCTACATCGGGATTAATTTGATATTCATTTTTATTTTCGATAATGTGTATATCCTGAATGCCAAAACAATCTGCAGTTCGTAATACAGCACTGGCATTTTGCGATTGATAAATATCTTCCAGCACAACAGTGATATATCTAGTCCGTTGATTAAGAATCTGATGAAATAAATTAAGCCTTTGCTGAGTAATAAATTGTTCCAGGTAGTTTATCAAATCGGAATTCATCATCATATACCTATAAAAAAAGGGAGTACAAAAGCTATGTTACTCCCTTCCATTATTTAGTTAAAGTTTTTTATTGAACTGCGTCTGCTAAATCACTTCCAGCTTTAAATTTAACTACGTTTTTAGCTTTAATAGTAATAGGTTTACCAGTTTGTGGGTTTCTACCAGTTCTTGCATTTCTTTTTGCTACAGAGAAAGAACCAAAACCAACTAAAGCTACTCTGTCACCTTTTTTCAAAGCGCCTGTTGTACTCTTAATAAAAGCGTCTAAAGCTTTTTTAGCGTCTGCTTTTGTTAAATCTGCTCCACTAGCAATTGCATCAATTAATTCTGCTTTGTTCATAATAAAAAAATTTTTAGGGTTAGTAAAATAATTATTTTTTTAGCTTCTACATACAAATATAGAGTATTTCTTAAGTTTAGCAAATCTAAACCAAAAAAAAATGCTTATTTATTGATAAATATATTGATTTTGTTAATAATTGAGCGTAAAAATGCATATTACAGGCCTCTTATGGGTAATATTTATACACCTTTTCCAATTAATATCCCAATCAAAACAAATTATTATTTCTTCAAAAAATTTTGTGCAAATAAAAATTAATTATACTTTTGCCGACGGAGAAATGGCAGAGTGGTCGAATGCGGCGGTCTTGAAAACCGTTGTCCGTTCCGCGGACCGGGGGTTCGAATCCCTCTTTCTCCGCCAAAAAATTTAAAGCTGTTCCTTATCGGAGCAGCTTTTTTTTATTACCAGCTTTTCTCCGCAATCCCGCCACCCAACAAAATATCATCATCATAAAAAACCACAGGCTGTCCCGGAGCTACTGCCCACGCTGCACCTAGCAATTCAAGCTCCATCATTTTTGTATGGAAACTTTTTACAATGGCAGGTTTGGATGGATTAATCCCTAATCCGCGAATATTTATATGAATCGAAGAATTTTCGGATACTACCTCAGGATTTAACAAATGAATATCTTTTAAAAGGATATGGCGATGATATAATGATGGTTTAGTGCCAACTTTTAGTTCGTTTTTTGCAACATTAATTTCGCTCACATAAGCAGGGCAGTTTATTGTTAACTGTAAATCCCGCTTTTGTCCAATCGTATAATAAACAAAACCTTCATGTGTTCCAATAATCCGGTTATTTTCATCTCTCACTATCCCTGGGTTAATATTTTCTAAATGATCAGGTACATAATCATTAAGAAATTGCCGGTAATCTTTATTCTGTAAAAAACACACGCCCATACTTTCTTTTTGCCGGGCTAAATCTTCAAAACCATTTTCTTTTGCCAATTGCCTCACCTCATCTTTTGTATAATCACCTAAAGGTGTAATCATTCGCTTAATGGTATCGGACTCAAGTTCCCATAAAAAATACGATTGGTCTTTTACCGGATCAATCCCTTTTTTTAAATAATCATATCCATCTATATTAATTTTTCGTATATAATGTCCGCTGGAAATAAACTCAAACTTATATTTATTGGCAAACTCAACTAATTTTTTCCATTTGATGTGCTTGTTACAGAAAGTACAAGGGCTGGGTGTTCGCCCTTGCAAGTATTCATGGGCAAAATGCTGTTTTACCTTTTCAAAATCGTCATCAATCATTAGATTAATCAGTGGGATATTCAGTTTTTGGGCTACCTCGCTTACCTTTTCATTATATTTTTCATGGTTAAAATGATAATGCAAACCGGTTACATCATAACCTTGTTGTTTTAACAGCAGGACTGCTATAGTACTATCCACTCCTCCACTTAAACCAATAACTACTTTTTTATTCATCAATTTGTAAATCTTAATATGATTATCCGTTTTTGTACCCAATATATAACTTGATTAATTACTGCTTTCAGTCATGAAAGAGTTCATAAATATAAAAAAATATACTATTTATGAATACGTCAGGATAAAAAATATGGTTTAAAAAGTTTCCATTCTGAACTGGCGGTAATATAGTCCTTTTTGGGATAATAGTTCATCATGTTTTCCCTGTTCAATAATCTCACCTTGCTCGATAACCAGGATACGATCAGTATTTTTGATGGTCGATAACCTATGAGCAATGGCTATCGTTGTTCGATTTTTCATTAAATTTTGAATAGCTTCACGAACCATATATTCGGATTCATAATCCAACGCCGAAGTTGCTTCATCAAGAATTAAGATGGGTGGATTCTTTAAAATAGCACGGGCAATAGTAATTCGTTGTTTTTCTCCAAACGACAGTTTATCCCCGCTTTCACCCAGATTAGTCTGATAACCGTGTGCTGTTTTAGAGATAAAATCATGCGCATTCGCCAGTTTAGCAGCTTTTTGAACCATCGTTAGATCAACATTTTCATCGCCCAATGTTATGTTATGGTAAATGGTATCATTAAATAATACAGGCTGTTGATTGACATAACCAAATAAATTACGTAATGATGTAATCCGTAAATCGGTTATTGGAATATCATCGATTAAAATTTCTCCTTGATCAGGATCAAAGAAACGAGGTAATAAATCAACAATCGTTGATTTTCCTGAACCGGAAGCTCCGACAAAAGCGATGGTTTCTCCTTTATTAATTTTTAAATTAATATTTTTAAGCACATTTTTTTGCTCTGTTTCATACGAGAAATAGACATTTCTAAATTCAATCGATTGCTTAAAATCATCCATTACAATGGCATTCTCTTTATCTTTGATAGTATAGGTATGTTCCAGTAATGAATTCACCCTGAGAATAGAAGCCATTCCTTTTTGAATGTTATAATATCCGTTAGAAATAAATCTTGCTGGTGCAATGACCTGAGTAAATACTGCCAGATAACCGATAAAAACCTGCGAACTTAGGGTAGCTTCTGACGATAAAACCATTTTCCCGCCAAACCACATGATGGTTAAAATGGTAACCGTTGCAATAATATCACTTATAGGGTTTGCCAAAGCCCTGCGTTGCCCAATCCGGTTAAACAATTGGGTAAACCTCTTATTCATTCCAATAAACCTGTTTTTTACGGTATGTTCTGCATTAAAAGCTTTCACAATTTTAATTCCGGATAAAACTTCTTCGAGCATCCCCATCAATGCGCCCATTTTTTGCTGTCCGCGGAAAGATTTTGTTCGCAACGATTTTCCTATACGTCCAATAATAATAGCAGATATCGGAAACAAAATAAGCGCAATGAAAGTAAGTTTTGCGCTCATAAGAAACAATACATATACATATACCACTAATAAAACAGGGTCTTTAAAAAACATTTCCAGCGAACTTATGATTGACATTTCAATCTCTTTTACATCAAGAATCATTTTTGAAATAATATCACCACGCTTTTCATTGGAGAAATAACTTAAATCAAAATTCAGGATTTTCTCCATCAGCTCATTCCTTATATCCTTAATCACTCCTGTTCGGATATGAATGATCAGATATTTACCTATAAATAAAAATATATTTTTCAGCAACGTAAAAGCAAGCACTATAGCTATAATAAACAATAAGGCATTGATCGTTCCATACTGATTAACAATTTGCCCGAGGATAAAATTAAAATTATGTTGCACTGACTCAACCGACAGCTCAAAAGGGATAGGATTAGGATTAAAATTCTGGGTTGAAAATAAAATGCCCAAAAAAGGAATTACCATAGTAAAAGAAATCACTGAAAAAACCGCAGCCAACAGATTACAAAAAACACTTAACAGGGATTTTCTCCAGTATGGAATCAGATAACGTAATATGGCAAAAAATTTTCTCATAAAAAGAGTTTACCATTAAGATTCAATCAAAGGTAAAATAAATTGGGCTATTTTTCGAAAATAAAATTAAATACCTGTATAATTAAAAGGTGTAATATTTTTCAATTCTCCTTTAATGTTCTCATTCAGCTTAAGACTGTCGATAAACCGATGAATACTTTCTTTTGTAATTTTCTCGCCTGTACGGGTTAGTTCTTTTAATGCTTCGTAAGGTTTTGGGTATCCTTCGCGGCGTAAAATAGTTTGTATGGCTTCTGCTACTACAGCCCAGTTCTCATCTAAATCATTTTCAATAGCCGGTTCGTTTACCAGAACTTTATCCAACCCTTTTAACAATGATTGAAAGGCAATAACAGAATGAGCCACAGGCACTCCAATATTCCGCAATACGGTAGAATCGGTTAAATCGCGTTGCAACCTTGATATTGGCAATTTAAG
>Ga0209936_1000442_pt1 | contig 25206 bp, 20 predicted proteins | sample SalPonR1_A_D1_MG_FD_185694 | JGI IMG/M metagenome (GOLD analysis project Ga0209936, IMG submission 185694) | Salt pond soil microbial communities from South San Francisco under conditions of wetland restoration - Salt Pond MetaG R1_A_D1_MG... ... | reverse complement strand
AAAATAAATTGAATAGTTTATCCATAGAATGGCAGAAAGAAATTGAAGAGGAATATACTAAAATAGATGAGATGTATAAAGATTTTCAAACCGAGAAAGTTTTATTAACTAATGAAATGATAAAACAAAGAGAAGCAGAGATATTAGCTGAAGAAAAATTAGTTAAAAATTTGCAGCGGAAGTATTTTGGACCCAATGGGGAATTATTTAAAAAACGCGAAGAACTTATAAAACCTATACAAGACGAAGTATATACTGTTATTCAGGATATAGCCCAATCAGGAAATTATGCCATAATTTTCGATACGACTACAGGATCAAATGTATTATTTACCGATCCAAAATATGATAAAAGTGATGAAGTACTTGAAAAATTAGGGTATAAAAATTAATTTTATAAATTTGTACATAACTAAAAAAGAAGAACTTATGAAAAAGTATTTAGGAATATTATTAATCGTTGTAATGTTTTCAATTTCAGGAGTATATGCTCAGAAAACAGATTATAAATTTGGACATATCAATTCTAATGAATTGCTATCGGTAATGCCCGAAAGAGATAGTGCAAGACAAGAGTTACAGAATTATAGCCAAATGCTTCAGCAAGAAATGGAAGCTATGCAGGTAGAATATCAAACGAAGGTAAATACTTATTTGGAAAAACAAGAGACCTATTCTGAATTAGTTCGTCAATCAAAAGAAAGTGAAATTCAAGAGATGCAACGACGCGTTCAGGAGTTTCAGACTACAGCTCAACAAGACCTGCAGCGAAAAGAGCAGGAATTGTTTCAGCCCATTATGGAAAAAGCTGAAAATGCTATTCAAAAAGTAGCTAAAGCTAATGGTTTTACCTATGTTTTTGATTTAAGCGCAGGAAGTGTGGTTTATTTTTCAGAACAAAGCATAGATATTCTGCCCTTAGTTAAGAAAGAATTAGGTATTGAATAATTTATTGACTTAAATATTTTTGACCATCTTTAAAAAGTTGAAGATGGTCTTTTTATATCATTTAAAAAATGAATGATTCACGTTCAATAGGTGTTTTCGATTCAGGAGTTGGTGGCTTATCTGTATGGAAAGAAATTGTTAAATTATTACCAAATGAGTCAGTTATTTATTATGCTGATAGTGCAAATTGCCCTTATGGATCGAAAACAGAACATGAAATAATAGAATTAGCCAAACGGAATGTTGATTTTTTAATCCACAAACAATGTAAAATAATTGTTGTGGCCTGTAATACTGCAACAGCTGCTGCCATTGATTATTTAAGAAAAGAATATAAATTTTTTTTTATAGGTATGGAACCTGCCGTAAAGCCAGCATCATTGCATTCGAAAACAAAAAGTATTGGAGTATTAGCAACAGAAGGTACATTTAATGGAAAATTATATCAGGAGACAACGAAACGTTTTGCAAAAGATGTGAAAGTTAATATTAGAGTAGGTGATAAATTGGTTGATATTGTTGAGAATAACCTAATTTATGAAAAGGAGACCAAAGAGCATCTACAAAAACTTATTCACCCATTCATTAAAATGAATATTGATCATTTGGTGTTGGGGTGTACTCATTATCCATTCTTAATGCCTGTTTTAAGAGAAGTCCTTCCCAAAAATGTAAAAATATTGGATCCAGCTCCAGCCGTTGCAAAACAAACCTATAATATCTTGAAAAAGGAAAGGTTAACCCATCAAGATACTGGAAAACCCATTTATGAATTTTATACTACCGGGAATATGGATATTTTAAATAATTTTTTAAAAAATCTTACGGATAAAAAATTTTCTTTATATCAGCTATAGTTATTCGTACCAGCTGGCATACATTAAATAATTTTCGGCAATTTTTTCTATCATTTCTTTTGTTTGTTCCTGATTTATTGATTTTATTCTTTTAGCAGGAACTCCACCATATATACTTCCAGCTTCAACTTTTGTTCCGTTTAAAACAATAGCTCCGGCTGCAATTATTGAATTTTTTTCGATAACTGCATCGTCCATTATTATGGCTCCCATACCAATAAGCACGTTGTCTCGAATAGTTGCGCCGTGAATAATTACATTATGTCCTATAGAAACCTTATTGCCAATATTAATAGTAGATTTTTCATATAAACAATGAAGAACCGTTCCGTCCTGGATGTTAACTTTGTTTCCTATTCGGATTGAATTTACATCACCTCTTATTACAGAGTTAAACCAAAAGCTGCAATGATCACCCACAACAACATCGCCAACGATGGTTGAATTATCTGCTAAAAAACAATTTTTACCAAATTGTGGAGTGTAGTTTCTTACTGTTTTTATTAATGCCATTTTGTTAATTATAATTGATTGATTAATAGTAAATTTAAATTCATTTAAATAATGAGAAAAATCATATATTAAATATGTAAAAATTAACTGAAAAATAATTAATAATTAATTAACATTACTTAATTTTGTAAAAGAATTAATTTAATTCTATTATTATAGAAACAAACGAGCGTATAATAATAAATTTCGAAAATGCATATGAAACAGGATGCCTGTTTTATATGCATTTACATTTTGTAAAAGTCTGTTAAATATAATCTACTAAATTAAATTATTATGAGTAAAAAAGCAGATGCCATTGAAAAAGAAGATGTCGTAATTCGGTTTTCCGGAGACTCAGGCGATGGCATGCAACTTACCGGAACATTGTTTTCTGATACCTCAGCGTTTATCGGTAATGATTTATCTACATTTCCTGATTATCCGGCTGAAATTAGAGCTCCACAAGGCACTATAGGTGGGGTTTCTGGTTTTCAGGTACACGTTGGAAAAACAAAAGTAAAAACTCCTGGCGATTATGCAGATATTTTAATCGCAATGAACCCTGCAGCACTTAAAGCAAATGAAAAATGGGTGAAAGACGGGGGAACTATTATTCTTGATGAAGACAGTTTTGATGAAAAAGGCTTGACAAAAGCCGGGTTTAAAACGGATGATCCGATCAAAGAAGATAAACTTGATCGCTTTAATATCATAAAAGCTCCGATTTCTTCTTTAACAAAAGAAGCGCTAAAAGATATGGGTCTTGATCCCAAAAGTATTTTAAGGAGCAAAAATATGTTTGCCTTAGGAATGGTTTACTGGATTTTTGACAGGCCTTTATCTTATACCGAAGATTTTTTTGAAACGAAATTCAAAAAGAAACCTTTGGTAATTGAAGCCAATAAAAAAGTCCTTCATGCGGGATATAATTATGCCGAAACAATGGAGCATATGACCCCCTCTTATATGGTAAGCCCTGGGAAAATTGATAAAGGTATTTATCGAAATATTAATGGGAATATTGCTACTGCATGGGGATTTCTTGCGGCAGCAGAAAAAGCAAATCTTGAATTGTTTTGTGGATCGTATCCTATTACCCCTGCAACCGAAATTTTGCAAGAATTATCTAAACAAAAAAATTTGGGTGTAAAAACCTTTCAAGCTGAAGATGAAATAGCTGGAATATGTACATCTATTGGTGCAAGTTTTGCCGGAAATTTAGCAATCACAACAACCTCAGGCCCTGGTTTAGCGCTTAAATCTGAGGCTATTGGTTTAGCTGTTATGACCGAACTGCCTTTAGTCGTTGTTGATGTACAACGTGGTGGCCCTTCGACAGGGTTACCTACTAAAACCGAACAGTCAGATTTAATGCAAGCATTGTATGGAAGAAACGGCGAAAGTCCGGTAGTAGTTATTGCAGCAAGCTCACCATCAAATTGTTTCCAATATGCATTTACTGCCGCAAAAATTGCGATTGAACATATGACCCCCGTAATTTTATTATCTGACGGGTTTATAGCCAACGGCTCTGTACCATGGAAAATTCCTAGCATGGCCGAATATCCAACTATTAAGCCGCCGATTATGACTGAAGAGACAAAAGACTGGAATCCTTATGCCCGTGATGCAGAAAAATTAGCACGAAAATGGGCTATTCCTGGTACAAAAGGATTAGAACACAGAGTTGGAGGTCTTGAAAAAGATGAATTAAAAGGTTCTGTTTCTCACGACCCTCTTAACCATCAAAAGATGGTTAACATACGTGAAGAGAAAGTTCAAAGGGTAAATAAATTTATACCCAAACTCGAAGTCGAAGGAAAAGATTCTGGAGACTTATTAGTTGTTGGATGGGGAGGAACTTATGGACATCTATCTACAGCAGTTAGTCAGTTGCAGGCTGAAGGTAAAAAGATTAGTCTTGCACATTTTAATTACATTAAACCTTTACCTGAAAATACTGCTGAAGTTTTTAGTAAGTTTAATAAGATTGTTGTTTGTGAGATTAACATGGGACAATTTGCTAATTACCTTCGAATGACAAAACCTGATTTTACATATTTACAATACAACAAAGTGCAAGGATTACCTTTTACTATTGTTGAATTAGTTGAACATTTCCAAAAATTATTGGAGGAATAATTATGGCCGAAAATCAAACGATATTAACAGCAAAAGATTTCAAAAGCGATCAGGAAGTAAGATGGTGCCCGGGTTGTGGTGACCACGCCATTATGAATGCTATTCAGAGAGCCCTACCTGAATTAAAAATACCAAAAGAAAAATTTGCATTTATTTCAGGTATAGGATGTTCTTCTCGTTTTCCTTATTATATGAACACCTATGGATTTCATAGTATTCATGGACGTGCACCAGCAATTGCATCAGGAGTTAAAGTAACAAACCCCGAATTAAGTGTTTGGCAAATTACCGGCGATGGAGATGCATTAGCTATTGGTGGAAATCATTTTATTCATGTTGTAAGAAGAAATGTTGATATCAATATTGTTTTATTTAACAACGAAATTTATGGATTAACCAAAGGGCAATATTCACCAACATCTAAATTTGGTGCGATAACCAAAACCTCTCCTTATGGAACGGTAGAGCATCCATTTCATCCCGGAGAATTAGTAATTGGCGCTCAGGGCAAATTTTTTGCTCGTTCCATTGATAACAATCTTAAATTATCGCAAGAAATATTTGTTGAAGCAGCCAGGCATAAAGGAGCGTCTGTTGTAGAAGTATTGCAGAATTGTGTGATTTATAATGATAAAACACATGCAGCATTAACAGATAGAGAACATAAAGAAGATCGTACCATCATCCTAAAACATGGCGAACCCATGATTTTTGGGAAAAATAAGGATAAAGGATTAATACTTGATGCTGAAAATATGAGACTTAAAGTGGTAGAACTGGGAAAAGAATACTCCGAAAAGGACATTCTTGTTCATAATGCCGAGAATGAAAATCCAGGAATTCATCTTATGTTAGCTAATATGCGATATCCCGATTATCCTGTTGCTTTTGGTGTAATTCGAAATGTTAAAGCCAGAACATATGACCAAAGTGTACAAGAACAGGTTGATATGGTTAAATCTAAATCGTCGATAAAAAATGTTGATGATTTATTAAGAAGTGGAACAACTTGGGAAATTTAAAATATTTCTTCTGTTAATAAAAACGAGCTATCTTAAAAGGTAGCTCGTTTTTTTGTTTATTATTTTTAACTGTTTTAGTTATATAAATATTTTTATTCAGCACAAAAATCATTTATATTTATATAATTATGTATCAACCTGTATTGATTTAATCTATAATTAAAGGGTTTTAAAAATTACCTCTATGGATGATAATGTGCACCAAAATTCAGATTTTAGTAAGTTAATAGCTGAAAATAAAGAGCGCCTTAAGGAATTATCATGCATCAATCAAACCACAAAAATTATAAAAGAGGGGAAGTCGATTGAAGAAACTTTGCAAAAAATTGTTTTAATATTACCTAAAGCCTGGCAATACCCTGAATATGCCGTTGCACGAATGATATTTGATGATAGAGAATATCATAGCCCAGGATTTAAAGAAACTCAATGGATGCAAAGGCAAACTTTTCAAACCATTGATGGAGAAGAAGGAGTTATTGAGATTTCATACCTGAAAGAATTTCCTAATCTATTTGAAGGTCCGTTTTTACAGGAAGAACGCGATTTGATGGTTAATTTATCAAATTTGATTTTAGGGTTTATTAATAGTTTTAGAGCAAAAGATATTATTAAACAGCAAGAAGCTAAACGTGAACAGCGAAAAGATGCTTCAAAAAATGAGGAGAAAGTTTTAAATAGTCGGCAACTATTGCAGAAATTTTTAAATAAACACAATGCCGATCGTGATTTATTGCATGATTTAATGCCTTTTAAAGTAAAGGAAATTCTTCTAATAGCCAATTTATATGATGCTTATAGCATTGAGAAAGAAGGCCGATTTTCCGATCATATTTTGGGTGAGTATTACCAGCTTAACTTAACTTCCATGCCAAGAGTTACCGGTGTTTCAAATAAGGATGAGGCTTTAGAAGCACTTGAATCAAAGCATTTCGATATGGTAATTTTAATGTTGGGTGTAGATAAAAGTACTCCTTTAAAGATAGCAGCCACTTTAAAAAATAAATATCCTTACATTCCGGTTTTTTTATTGTTAAATAACAATAGTGACCTTGCTGAACTTGAAGATCAGAAAAGAGATTTATCGCATATTGATAAATTATTTATCTGGAATGGCGATTCAAAAGTGTTTTTTGCCATGGTAAAATTAATTGAAGACCAGGTTAATGTAGAAAATGATACTAAAATTGGCCTTACCCGTGTAATTTTGCTTATTGAAGATTCGCCTCGGTATTATTCTCGATATCTACCCATGTTGTATAAAATTATTATGGAGCAAACGCAGCGGTTGATTGAAGATGTTAATACCGATGATTTATATAAAGTGTTAAAATTACGAACGCGACCCAAAATTCTTCTTGCAAGTAATTATGAAGAAGCAATGGATATATTTAAGCATTATAGCGATTATTTTTTATGTGTTATTTCTGATGTTAGCTTTCCAAAAAATGGGAAACTAGATCATAATGCAGGATTTGAATTAATACATTATATTAAAGAAAACATTACAAATTTACCCACTGTATTACAATCATCTAATCCTGAAAATGCAAAAAAAACCTACGAAATAAAATCAAATTTTATTAATAAAAATTCGGAAACGTTACTTCAGGATTTAAAAAGTTTTATTAATTATCATTTAGGATTTGGACATTTTGTATATCGTGATAATCAGGGAAGACAAATAGCTGTTGCAAAATCAATGGCCGAGTTTGAGTCCTATCTAAGAACCGTTCCCGAAGATTCATTGGTTTATCATGCGGTAAAAAATCAATTTTCGTTATGGTTAATGGCTCGTGGAGAGATTCAAATTGCAAAAATCATCAATCCTTTAAAAATTACCGATTTTGAGAGTCCCAAACAATTAAGAGATTTTCTCATCAATATACTAAAATTATACCGTACCGAACAGGATAAAGGAAAAATTGTAAACTTCAGTGAATCAGCTCTACTTGAGGAGAGTAATATTGTAAGCCTTGCATCTGGTGCATTGGGAGGGAAGGGTAGAGGGTTGGCATTTATCAACACATTAATTTATAATTTTAAGTTTAAAGAACTTTTACCGCTAATTAAGGTCCGAACACCTCGTACAAGTATAATTGGTACGGATGAGTTCGATATGTTTATTGAGGTTAATAAATTGGGAGAAACAATTTTTCATGAACAGAATTATGAAACATTACGCAACAAATTTATACAAGGAGAACTTTCGTATACCCTAAAAAAAAGATTAAAGGTTTTTGTTGAGAAGATTACCAACCCAATTGCTGTCCGTTCGTCAAGTTTGTTTGAAGATAGTATAACACAGCCCTTTTCTGGTATTTTTGAAACCTATATTCTACCCAATAATCATCTCGATTTTCAAGAACGATACGAACAGCTAATGAATGCCATTAAATTGGTATTTGCATCCATTTATTCAAAAAATGCGCGTACTTATTTTAAAGCTATCGGACACAAGGTTGAGGAAGAAAAAATGGCTGTTGTGTTACAAGAAGTAGTTGGGAATGAATTTGTCGATTATTATTATCCGCATATTAGCGGGACAGCTCAATCGCATAATTTTTATCCTGTAGCGCATATGAAGCCCGATGAAGGCTTTGCTGTTGCTGCATTAGGTTTAGGTCAATATGTTGTGGAAGGAGAAAAAGCTTTTCGTTTTTCACCTTCCTATCCAACCCTTGAAATTGTTTCGAACAAAGATTTATATAAAAATTCTCAATTGTATTTTTATGCAGTTAATCTATCCAAAACAGATATTAATTTACTTGAAGGCGAAGATGCAGGATTGATAAAACTTGATATTAACGAATCAGAAAAACACGGAACCATAAAGCATCTGGCTTCGGTTTATAATCCCGATAACGACTTAATTACACCCGGATTGGATAGTTATGGTCCACGAATAATTAATTTTGCCAATATCTTAAAATATGATTATATACCTTTAGCCAAAACAATTAATGTTATTCTTGATATTGTTAAAGAATCGTTGGGGTCGCCAGTTGAGATTGAATTTGCTGTAGATTTGAATAAAGATAAAAATGGATTGGCATCTTTTTATCTATTACAGATTAAACCATTGGTATGTAATGAAGATGATTTTAATGTTGATATTGAAAAAATTGAGGAGGAAGATTTAGTACTTTATTCAGAAAAGACGATGGGTAATGGAAAACTTCAAAACATCAAAGATGTTATATATGTGGTTCCTGAAAAATTTAATAATACACATACTTTAGAAATGGCCAGTGAAATAGAAAAGTTAAATCAAAAGATGCATGAGGCCGGTAAGCAATATGTGTTAATTGGACCGGGAAGGTGGGGTACTCGTGATAAATTTATCGGAATTCCTGTTTCGTGGCCACAAATTTCAAATGCTAAGATTATTGTTGAAATGAGTCTTGATGATTTTGTACTTGATGCATCATTGGGTTCACATTTTTTTCATAATGTTACCTCAATGAATGTCGGATATTTTTCTGTAAATCATAAATCGATTAGAGATTATATTTCGTGGGATATCTTAAAAAATCAAAAGGTGGTTGAACAAACAAATTATTTTAAGCATGTTGCATTTAAAAAACCTTTAACCATTACAATGGATGGCAAAAAGATGATTGCTACGATTACATGGGCAAATAATGAATAATTAGAAAAAGAATTTACTATGAGTTTTTATACCAACCAACAAGATAATTTAAAAATAGATTTTAACGATACTTCTTTTAATCTTCTAATGCAGCGCAGAATTCATAAGGTGTTGTTAATCGCCAGTAACTATGATTCTTTTATGCTCGAAGAAGATGGTCGTATCGATGAACAGATATTTAATGAATATGTAGCATTAAATTTGAGGTATCCGCCCATTTTTATTTTAGCAAACTCTCCGGAACAGGCATTTGAGATTCTTAGAACCGATAACATTGACTTGGTTATAACGATGCTTCGAATAGGTAATAATGATACGTTTAGTTTTGCTAAAGAAATTAAATCTTTATATCCTAATATCCCTATTGTTGTACTTACTCATTTTTCCAGAGAGGTTACCATGCGCTTGGAAAAAGAAGATTTGAGCGCTATCGATTATGTGTTTTGTTGGTTGGGGAATGCTGATATATTATTAGCTATTATAAAATTGATTGAGGACAGGATGAATGTTCAACACGATGTTGAAGTGGTTGGAGTGCAAACGATTCTTTTAATTGAAGACTCAATTCGCTACATCTCAAGTTACTTGCCTAATATCTATAAAATAATTTTTAAACAATCGAAAGAATATATGCGCGAGGCGCTAAACGAGCATCAACGTATGTTACGTATGAGAGGACGCCCGAAAATTCTTTTGGCTACTAACTACGAACAGGCTTTAGGAATTTATGAAAAGTATAAGTACAATATGTTGGGAATTATTTCTGATATAACTTATCCACGAAATGGTGTTAAGGATAAATTAGCAGGAATAAAGTTATGTAAAAAAGTGAAAGAAGATGATGAATTTATGCCTTTGTTGCTTCAATCATCAGATATGGATAATAAAAAATATGCCGATGAACTGGGGGTGGGATTTATCCATAAATATTCTAAAACATTGTCCATTGAACTGCGAAATTATATCATAAAACAATTTGCATTTGGTGAGTTTATATTCCGTGATCCTGATACCTTAAAACCCATTGGGCGTGCATCCGATTTACAATCCTTACAAAATCTGTTACTTACTATTCCCGATAAATCGTTGGAATACCATGCCAGCAGAAATGATTTGTCTAAATGGCTGAATGCTCGAGCTGTTTTTCCTATTGCTCAATTATTTAAATTTTTATCGCTTGAAGATTTTAAAAGCCTTAAAGATGCGCGAACTTATATCTACCGAGCTATATCAAGCTATCGGATGAGCAAGGGGCGGGGGGTAATTGCTAAATTTGATAAAAATAGTTTTGACGAATATCTTATATTTTCTCGTATTGGCGATGGATCGATTGGAGGAAAAGCCCGGGGGTTGGCTTTTGTGAATTCAATCATTAAAAAGAATCAGATATTCAATAAATTTAAGGGAGTTATTGTTACTATCCCAAGAACAGTAGTGCTAAGTACAGATATTTTTGATGAATATATGGAAGATAACAATCTTTATAAGATTGCCATGTCTGATCAGTCGGATGAAAAAATATTGGAACACTTTGTAAATGCTAAGTTGCCAAGCAGAGTTTATCAGGATTTGTATGCTTTTATTTCTGTGATCCAAAATCCGGTAGCCATCAGATCGTCATCTAAGTTGGAGGATTCACATTATCAGCCTTTTGCAGGAATATACTCAACCTATATGATTCCGAAAACTTCAAACAGCACCTTAATGATTAAAATGCTTTCGGATGCTATTAAATGCGTTTATGCCTCCGTTTATTATAAGAGTAGCAAGGCCTATATGGCTGCAACCTCAAATGTTATTGATGAAGAAAAAATGGGTATCATATTACAGGAAGTTTGTGGTACTCAATTTGGTAATCGTTTTTATCCTACCATATCAGGTGTAGGTCGATCTATCAATTTTTATCCTATCGAACCGGAAAAGTCTGAAGAAGGAATTGCAAATATTGCTTATGGATTAGGAAAACAGATTGTTGATGGAGGAATATCCTTGCGTTTTTCACCCAGACATCCTAAAAAAGTATTACAGCTTTCAAATCCTGAAATGGCCTTAAAAGATACACAGAAGCATTATTATGCCTTGGATATGTGTCCTACGAAATTTTACCCTTCAACGGATGATGGTATAAATCTCGTTCGGCTGGATATTAAAGAGGCAGAAAATGATTCATCCTTGAAATTTGCAGCTTCTACGTATGATTTCGAGAACAATATGTTACGTGATGGAATTTTTTATGAGGGTAAACGGGTAATTACTTATGCCAATATTCTTAAACATGAGATTTTTCCTTTAGCAGAAATTCTTAGGACACTTCTTGAGGTTGGCCAGAAAGAAATGGGTAACCCCATTGAAATTGAGTTTGCTATTGATTTAAATGTTGAAAAGGATCAACCCTATGTGTTTAACTTTTTACAAATCAGGCCTATTGTAGAAAACGATCAGGTAAATGATTTTAACCTGGATGAGGTAAAAGAACAAGACACAATAATTTATTGTGAGTCGGCACTTGGAAATGGCCGCATTGATGATGTTTATGATTTTGTTTATGTTAAACCGGAAGCTTTTAAATCGTTAGATACAAAAATTATTGCATCTGAGATTGGAGCCTTAAATGAGAAGTTTATGCATGAAAAGCGAAATTATGTTTTAGTTGGTCCCGGTCGTTGGGGTTCTGCTGATTCGTCGCTGGGGATTCCCGTAAAATGGGCTCAAATTTCTCAAGCACGGGTTATTGTCGAGTCGGGATTAGAGAATTATCGTATCGATCCAAGCCAGGGAACTCATTTTTTTCAAAACCTTACATCTTTCAGAGTAGGCTATTTTACCATTAATCCTTATATTAATGATGGTTTTTATGATATTGGTTATTTGAACCAACATAAAGCTTTTTTTGAAAATAAATATCTGCGGCACGTACGTTTTGAAAAGCCCATACTTATCCAGATTGACGGGAAACATAATAAGGGAGTTATTTTTAAATCCTATGAAAATAATTAAAACAATATTTAATTTAATCTATCATTGAACTATTAAAAAATTATGATGAACAAAAAATTAATTTTAACGGTATTTTGGTTCTTTTGTTTTGAGAATTTTTATCATTTGGACAAAAGGATATTTCATGTAAGGTTTTATTAGAATAAATATCAGAAGAATATTCCGGAAATTATAAAAATAGATATGCACATGAGCAAGGTGTTGCTAAGGGTATTGATAAATATGAAGGAAGATTTAAAAATGGGAAAAAAGTGGTAAAGGATATTTATACAATAAGTTTGGAATAATGATGAGTTTTCTCGTGAGATTAAAAAACTTTCATATGAAATCATTAAAAAAACATCTATAACAGGAGTTACATTTATAATGAATGAAATGTTAACCACTTATAGAGTTGAGTTGGTATTTCAACGAGATGGATATCAGTCAAGTACTGTAGAAGGTTTAATTATTTCTTCAACAAGTGGAACAATCTCTACTTCAAATCGATTTTGTGGAGTTGAATATGTTGATTTTCCTTTTGAGACTACTGTTGAATTTCCAGCATCTAATAGATTTAATTCAGTTAGAGTTCGTTATGATCTAAAGTTTAAAATTAATGAGCCAGTAAGTTGGAAAGTTATCATTCGTTTCTAAATAAACCTCTTTAACGGGAAAACATCTCTTTTACCTGACAAAAATCATGTCAAACTGTGTTATATAATATAGGGAGGAGAGGAAATTAAAATTATATTTGTATTGTTAATTAAATAACAGCAGTGGTGTTACTTTTTTTTAATTTTAAATCCTTGTTACTATGAATGTAGATAAATTAATGATCCAGCTAGAGCAAAAACATCCGGGTGAATCGGAGTATTTGCAAGCAGTACGCGAAGTATTAGAATCGATAGAGGAAGTATATAACCAAAATCCTCAGTTCGAAGCAGCCAGTATTATTGAACGAATTGTTGAGCCCGACCGTATTTTAACCTTTAAGGTGCCCTGGGCTGATGACACTGGTAAAGTACATGTTAACATTGGTTATCGTGTTCAATTTAATAATGCCATTGGACCATACAAAGGAGGATTACGTTTTCACCCAAGTGTAACCTTGAGTGGCCTTAAATTTTTAGGTTTTGAGCAAATCTTTAAAAATTCTTTAACAACACTTCCAATGGGTGGTGGTAAAGGAGGTTCCGATTTCAATCCTAAAGGAAAATCTGATGCAGAAATCATGCGTTTTTGCCAGGCTTTTATGTTAGAATTATGGAAGCTTATCGGTCCTGAAACTGATGTTCCTGCAGGAGATATTGGCGTTGGTGGACGTGAAATAGGTTTCCTATATGGTATGTATCGTAAATTAGCCAGAGAAAATACCGGTGTTTTAACCGGAAAAGGAAGAAACTGGGGTGGAAGTTTAATTCGTCCCGAGGCAACCGGATTTGGGAACGTATATTTTGCTAAAGAAATGTTAGCCACTAAAGGTGAATCGTTCGAAGGAAAAACCGTAGCCGTTTCCGGATTTGGAAATGTATGTTGGGGTGCAGTACAAAAAGCTTCTGAACTGGGAGCAAAAGTAGTTACTATTTCAGGACCTGATGGATATATTTATGATCCCGATGGAATTAATACGCAAGAAAAATTTGATTATATGTTAGAGCTTCGTGCTTCTAACGAAGATATTGTAAAACCTTATTCATATAAGTTTGAAGGAGCTCAGTTTTATGAAGGTAAAAAACCTTGGGAACAAAAGGTAGATATTGCGCTTCCTTGCGCTATTCAAAATGAATTGAATAAAGAAGATGCAGAAATGCTGGTTAAAAATGGCGTAATTGCCGTATCAGAAGGTTCTAATATGGGATGTACTCCTGATGCTATCAGAACATTCTTAAATGCAAAAATATTATTTGGCCCTGGTAAAGCAGCCAATGCAGGTGGAGTAGCAACCTCAGGATTAGAGATGTCTCAAAACTCAATGAAGTTAAACTGGACACGTGAAGAAGTAGACGAGAAACTACACCAAATTATGATTAATATCCATGAGGCTTGTGTTCAACATGGAACAGAAAGTGATGGATTTGTTAACTATGTTAAAGGAGCCAATATTGCAGGTTTCTTAAAGGTTGCCAATGCAATGTTAGATCAAGGAGTTATTTAGATTTCTATTATATAAATAACTTTAGCCTGCCGACAGGCAAGTTTGTAATTTATGGTTAAGGGAGCGAGAGCTCCCTTTTTTTGTGTCTTTTTGTCATAATTAAACAAAATCATATAAAAATATGTATATATAATAATAAAAAAATATAATGGTACGTTAATTGTATCGTAAAATTAAAAAATAAAGAATAATGAAAGATTTTATATTAAGGCATAAGTATGGATTAATAATTCTTGTTCCAGGGATTTTAGCGGGATTCTTGTATTGGAAATATGTTGGATGTTTAAGTGGCACCTGTCCAATAACTTCCAACTGGCATTCAATGGTACTGTTTGGCGGTTTAATCGGATATTTTATCGGAGACAGTATCGATGATAGAGTAAACAAAAAACTTAAAAAGGATAAAGGTCGTGAGCAGGTTTAATGATATAATCAATGATAATCGTCCTGTTTTAGTTGATTTTTATGCCGATTGGTGTCAACCATGTAAGATGGTATCACCCATTTTAAGCGAAGTAAAAAAATCGATGGGTGAGAAGGTACGCATTATAAAAATTGATGTGGATAAGAATCCGTCAATTGCATCTAAATATAATATTCGAGGAGTACCTACTTTGATGTTATTTAAAAACGGCCAACTTAAATTTAATCAGGCAGGAGTAATACCTGCGGAGGAAATAAAAAAAATAATATTAGCTAATCAATAAAAAAAGAATATATGAAAAAGTTATTTTTATTTATGTTAATTACAAGTTTGGGATTTACTCAGGCTTGTCAGGGAAATGAAAATTCGTCATCAGATGATAATCAAAAGGAAGAAATGACGGACAAAAAAGTCAATGATGATGATAAAAAAGTAACCATTACTTTAAATAAAGAAGAATTTAAAGAGAAGGTAATGGATTACGAGGCAAATGAGGAATGGAAATTCGAAGGTGATTTACCTTGTATTGTTGATTTTTATGCTGATTGGTGTGCTCCTTGTAGGATTGCAAGCCCTATTTTGGAAGAAATTGCTCGGGAGTATAAGGGTAAAATCAATGTATATAAAGTAGATATACAAAAGGATAAGGAGTTAGCAACAGTATTTGGTGTACAGGGCATTCCTGCTTTCTTATTTTGTCCAAAAGAGGGACAGCCTCAAATGAGTTCAGGAATTGGGCGGACCAATGAAGAAACAAAAGCGATGTTTAAACAAGCTGTTGAAGAGATCTTGTTAAAATAATTTGTAGTTTTTAATAGGTAAAGAGGCTGTCCAAAAAGTCAGAAAACAGTCATTGCGAACGAGGAACGAGTGAAGCAATCTGCTGATATTCAACAAATATAGATTGCTTCATTTCATTCGCAATGAACTGTGCTAAAAAACAAATATTTTAACATAATTCTGCATTATAAAAAGTCATGTTTTTAACACAACCAAATGCCTGTCTTATTAATTTGTTTGCAACAGCAATTAATGCAAGCTTTTTGGGCTTTCCTTTTTCAATCAAACGAATATATAATTCTTTACAAGCTTTATTAAATTTTCTTGCTGTTAAAGCACACAAATAAAGCAATTGCCTTACTCTAGAAATACCAATTTTACAGATACGAGCTTTGCCTCTAACACTTGTTCCTGATTGGAAGATCCTTGGACATAATCCAACATATGATGAAAATTGCTTATAGTTTTCAAATTTTGTAAAACCTCCTGTTATAGCTAACAACATTATGGAGGTTTTTCTTCCTATACCAGGGATACTCCTTAAAATGTCGTTTTCCTGCATAAAATCAGTATCAATAATTTTATCCAATTCTGCCTCTAATTTTTGGATTCTTCTGTTAATTAAGCAAACCATTTGCTTCATGATTTTTAATGATGATTCATCAAAATTATCGTCTTGTTTTGCTGCTTCTATTCTATTTATCCAACTTGTTCTTTCTTTAATTAAAGATTCCAAAACAGAATTGATTTGCCGTATTCTTTGGATATTTTCGCTATTTGGTTTCCAAAAATCAGGAATTTGATCTCTTCCATACATAGCTATTAATTGGGCATCTGCTTTATCTGTTTTGGTGCGTTTTAAAAGCATCTGAGAATAGCGGCGAATTACCAAAGGATTTACTACACTAACTTTAAAGCCTTTGCTATATAAAAAATTCGCTAATTTAATATAATATGGCCCGGTAGCCTCCATTACACAAATGCTATTGCTTGGAATAATTTTTATTAATTGATTTAATCCATCTTTATCATAATCAAGTTGTTGATTAAACCATTTCTTGTCATTTTTCAAAAATGCAAAGTCAAAGAATTTTTTTGATACATCAAAACCAATAATTTTGTCATCCATTTTTATTATTTTTAGTTAATAATTTTGAAGAAGTTTACTTCGTGGTTTTATCAATCCTACATACAGGCTTTATGCCTACTGAACTGTTCAAAATCGTGAAGTAAAAAAAGAAAGGGATTAGCATTGCGAACGGCTTTTTAAGCTAATGACTCACTTAATCTGGTTCCTTTCTCTGTTCTTCTTTTTAAATATAAAAATAAAAAAGAACTACTTAATAATTTATACCCAAATGCAAACATAGGATGACAGAAACCGGAAATATAAAAATTGAAAAAGCACAACCCGCTGACCTAAACGAGATTTTAGCATTGGAAAAACAGTGTTTTTTTAGTGATGCTTTTTTCCGCCATCAGTTTTATTATTTTATTCATAAATCGAAAAGTGAGTTTGTGGTTGTCCGTAACCCACATAAAATAATTGCCTATTTAATCATCCAAATCCGTAAAAACAGCCGGAAGTATAGAATTTATTCATTAGCTATTGCTCCCGAAGCTCGCGGAACCGGAATCGGGAAAAAATTATTGGAGTATACAGAACGGTTAGCCCGAAAAAATAATATCCAAAAAATTACCCTTGAAGTAAGTGAAGAAAATGTGGCTGCAATTCATCTATATAAAAAACATGGATTCGGTGTAGAAAAAACAAGGGCAGGATACTATGCCGATGGCTCTCCGGCATGGATTATGGTTAAAGAAATTTTATAGCAGACCCTTTAAACCTAACTTTTAGCAAATCATCTTATATTTGTCATTTATTGCAGTTTATTATGCCATTAAACCTTCATCATATGATTGATTTATTGCTTTTAATTACCGGGTTGGCCGGCTCAATTATTTTTATTTATGTAGCTTTTGTATCGCTCAATGAAAAAGAATTCCGGGCATTCAGGGTTTCTGTATTATTATCGGTTGGCTGGCTTATTCCTTTTTTATTGATTTATTTATACGATTTTCCTTTTAAGGAGATAATATCTGTGGTTTTAGTGGGAGGAGTGTATTTGTTTTTTCTTTTGCTTTTATTGCCGGTAAATCCCAAAATTCAGGAACCGTTTCCTACACCCAAGCAGAAGCATGATGAGCGGGATGTTATGTTTTCAAGGAATGAACTTAAACCCGGGACCGCTTTATTTAAAGAATACTATGCCCAAAATTCTGAAAAGAAAATCCCGGATGATAAGTTTAGAGCAAAGCCCGGGCTACTTTCTCCGAATTCATTATTATACCATCCTTATACTTTTGCTGCGGCAGATGCTAACTTTGAAACGATAGAGGGCTTAAAACCATTAGTAGACGGAGAGGTTGCTGAAAAAAAGCAGAACGTAGATCCAAAAAAGGTAAGTCGTTTGGTAAAAAGCTGGTTAAAAAGGCTGGGAGCCCATTCAACAGGGGTTACACAACTAAAAGATTACCACTTATATTCGCATAAAGGACGCGGAGCGTTGTATGGTAAAGCAATACAAAATAAACATCCCTACGCCATTGCTTTTACTGTTGAAATGGACCATGACATGATTCAGGCATCGCCCAAAGGCTCTGCTGTCATGGAGTCAAGTCAGCAATATTTGAATTCAGGAACGATGGCTGTTCAGCTGGCAGCTTTTATTCGTAAGCTGGGCTACCAGGCCCGTGCCCATATTGATGGCAACTATGAATTGATTTGCCCGTTGGTTGCCCGCGATGCCGGGTTGGGAGAAATTGGGCGGATGGGACTTTTGATGACACCCAAACTTGGGCCGAGGGTAAGGGTTGCTGTTGTAACTACAGATATGCCCGTGATAACAGATAAAAAAAGAGATTATTCGTCCGTTATTGATTTTTGTACTATTTGTAAAAAGTGTGCCGGCGCCTGTCCTTCGCATGCGATCTCATTCGGAAACAGAACAAATACCGAAGGGGTATTACGCTGGAAAATTAATTCTGAAAGCTGCTTCACATATTGGACTGCCATTGGTACAGACTGTGGCCGGTGTATCGCCGTTTGTCCCTATGCCCACCCCGATAACCTAATGCATAATGCCATTCGTTGGGGAACTGGTAATTCATTCCTGTTCAGGCGTTTTGCCTTGTGGATGGACGATTTGTTTTATGGCCGCAAACCAAAACCAAAACCTTTACCTTTTTGGGTGGATCGTTAATTTTAAACGATCTGACGTCTTGCGGTGAAAGACATGAGAAGATGAACCGCGAACCTGCCTGACGGTTTACGTGCCGTATGGCATGCAGTCAGGGACACAAAGACGTGAAATTAATCTTAGCGTCCTGACAGTAAAAAATTTTCTCAGTAATCAACCATTATTCAACGGACGTTTTATGAATAATAACGGTTGTTTTCATTTCATTTTTGAAATTGATTGCGAACTTGCCAAAAGAATTTTACTTTTATACTAAAATAAATAACTTGATAAAATGAAGCGATTTCGTCTATCCATACTATTTATCCTTTTTGCTACTGTTGCAGTTTCAGCTAACTACACCAGCGATACATTAACCCATTATACCAATGAAGCAGAAGCCAGGCAAAATGTTTTGCAGCTGTTAGACCTTTCAGAAACGAATAGGAGCAGAAACCCGGATAAAGGTCTGTCTTATGCTTTGTCTGCTATAAAAATCAGCAAAGAAATGAACGATTACGAACTGTGGAACAAATCAGAGTATTTGGCAGGATTCGCACATTATGTTCAAAATAATTTTTTAGAAGCTATTCAGCATTTTGAAAAATCGCTGGAGCTGAGCAGAACGTATAATTTTACTGCAGATGAGGCTGCTGCGCTTAACCGTATAGGGAATACCTATCAGCTCATGGGTCAATATGAACAGGCTTTAAAATTTTATCAGCAGGCTTTGTCTATTAACAAAGAGATGGAGAATAATCAGGAGATTGCAAGAAACCTTACCAACCTGGGTAGTATTTACCGGTTGTTTGGCAATTATGAGTTGGCTATTAATCAGCATCTTGAGGCTTTGGATATATACGAAGGGCTTCAAAATAACGAAGGAATAGCGTGGTCGGCCTTAAATATTGCCCGTTTGTTTAAAATGATGAAAAATTATGATAAGAGTATTGAATATATTAATCAGTCTCTTGATATTTATCAGCAGATAGAAGAAGACAATCAGGTTCGTGTAGGAGTAACCCTTTGTTTAAAAGAATTTGGGGATGTATATTACGAAATGGGCGACTTTAACCAGGCCGTTGAATACAGTAACAGGGTTCTTGATATGAATAAAAAGTCAGGCAATCAGTTGGGTGTGGCCAACTCTTTAAGTACATTGGGTAAAATATATTTCGATGCCGGAGAATATCATAAAGCAACGTCTTTTTTAACCCGGGCAAAGGCTTTAAAAGATTCTTTAAACGATGATACCGAAATAGCTTCTATTTTGCGATATCTGGGTAAGATAGATTTAATCAACGGGAATCTGCACGAAGCAGGCACAGAGCTAAAAAACAGCCTTGATTTTGCCATTAAACAGCATTTAAAAGAAGATGTAAAAGAAGCTTACCTGGCTTTATCCGAGCTTTATGAAAATACAAAGAATCATGCTAAAGCACTCGAATATTATAAATTATACACCGGATTAAAAGACAGTCTGAATAACCAGAAAATTAACGAATTGGAGTTGCAGTACGAGTTTGATAAAATGCAACGGCAAATAGCGTTTGAGCAAAAACAAAAAGATGCAGAGCAAAAGGCGCGTTTACAAAAAAGAAATATATTAATATGGGTTTTTGCTGCAGGATTTCTTTTTATGTTCATCTTTGCCTATTTCATTTATAAAAGTTACCAGCGTAAAAAGAGAACCAATATTATTTTAACTCAGCAGAAAAAAGAAATTGAAAGCCAAAAGGATGAAATCGAAGCTCAACGGGATTTTGTAACCAAACAGCGCGACCAGATTGCTCATCAGAACGAAATTATAACCGATAGTATTGAATATGCTAAAAGGATACAAAGTGCATTGCTACCGCAGGAAAATTATTTGAAAAAATTATTGCCTGAGTACTTTGTATTTATGAAACCGAAGAATATTGTCAGCGGTGATTTTTTTTGGGCAACCGAGAAGCAAAATAAAATCATTGTTACTGTCGCTGATTGTACAGGACATGGAGTGCCCGGAGCTTTTATGAGTATGTTGGGCGTGGCGTTTCTAAACGAAATTGTAAACAATAGCTCTAAAGCTATGCCAAACATAATTCTAAACCGTTTGCGGGATTTTATCATTCGATCGTTACATCAGGAATATGGCTATTCGGGTTCGAAAGACGGCATGGATATGGCGTTAATTTCTATTGATAAAAAAACACATCAAATGGAATATGCAGGGGCCTATAATCCGGTATTTATTATTCGAAACGGAGAATTGCTGGAAATAAAAGGAGATAAAATGCCCATTGGAATTCATGCTGTTAAAATGGATAAGGAATTTACCAACCACCAGTTTCAGCTTCAGAAAGATGACATGATTTATCTGTTTTCCGATGGTTATGTCGACCAGTTTGGAGGTAAGGACGGGATGAAATTAAAGATAAAACCATTTAAAGAGCTTTTAGTGGAAATTTATGACAAGCCCATGGAAAGCCAACAAAAGAAGCTCGAAAACTATATGAAAAAGTGGCGGGGCGATTATTCGCAACTCGACGATATGATTGTTATGGGAATAAAGATTTAATCTTCGTTTATTTCATCAATTGCCTCCGAAACATTAATCACATAATCGGCCAGCTTTTCACTTTCTGATATCAAATCGTTATAGATGATGCCGGTTTGATAGCTGTAGTCTTTTTTCTCTACACTCTTTAAATGTTCTTTTTTTAGCTTATTTCTGTAGTGATTAATTTCCTCTTCAATGTCCAGTGCTTTATTAATATCTATAAGCTTATAACCTTTTTCCAGGTTTTGAATCATCTCAGCAAGAGCTTCGGATACAAGGGAAAAAATCTTTTCAATATGTTGGGTTTGCTTTTCGCTGAATTTAACTTTCCAGTCACTTTTCCGCATAAGGGTTTTTCCCAGGTTAAAACAGCTATCGGCAATACTTTCAATGTCCGAAATTACCTTTAACATGGCTTTTATCCGCTTTGAGCCTTCTATGCTCAGCTCTCCTTCAGAAACTTTGGTCAGGTATGTGGCAATCTCCACCTCCATACGATCGCTGATGCCCTCGTATTTTTCAATTTTATTATAGCGCTTATTAAATTTTTTGTCGGATGTTTCCTGAAACATTTTTTCTACAAAATGGAACATTTTTTCCACTCTCTCGCCAAATACTGTAATTTCTTTTTTAGCTTGATGAATAGAAAGTTCCGATGTAGATAGCATTCCGGTATTGATATATTTGAGCCTGAACTCTTCGGTATCGTCGCGCATTGGCACCATTTTGGTTACAATGGATTGAATTATACGTGTAAACCAAATAAATATCAGTGTGTTGGTAATATTAAAAGTAGTATGGAAAATAGCCAGGGCTACCGGGATAGCATGGGCTGATTTGTATGGTGAAACACCGCCGCTTTTTGTTATAAACCAGTCTATTCCCGAAAGGAAATAGTTTAAAATCAAGGATACCCAGATTACCCCCAGAATATTAAATATCAGATGTGCACGAGCTGCTCTTTTGGCCGAGACATTGGCAACTGCAGCAGCAATGTTTGCCGTTACGGCAGTACCAATATTTTCACCTAAAACCATTGCCGCAGCAATATCAAAAGAGATCCAACCGTTGTTGCACATCACCAGCGTAAGGGCCATGGTGGCACTCGATGATTGGATAACGATTGTTAAAATGGTTCCAATGGCTAAAAATAATAAGTGTGATAAAATACCATCAGAAGTGTAATTACTTAAAAAGGCCAATATCTCCGGATTACTTCTAATGTCAGGAACAGAGGCTTTTAGGAAATCAAGGCCTAAAAAAACCATGGCAAAACCGATAATAAATTCCCCCCAGAATTTATTTTTTTTGGTTTTTGAAAATAGTAAAGGGAAACTAATCCCGATAAGTGGAAGAGAAATAATGCTTATATCAATCTTAAAACCTAAGAGCGAAATTAACCACGCCGTTACAGTGGTTCCGATATTTGCCCCCATAATTACTCCTATAGATTCTGATAAGGCTAATAATCCGGCATTAACAAAACTTACAACCATTACCGTAGTTGCTGAAGACGACTGGATAAGGGTAGTAATTAAAAAACCGGTAAAAACACCTTTTACCGGATTCGAAGTCATTCTGGCCAAAATATTTCGCATCTTATCGCCGGCTACTTTCTGTAGCGCTTCACTCATCAGTTTCATCCCATATAAAAAGAAACCTAAAGAACCAATAAGTGTTAGGAAATCTAATAACGAGTAATTCATGTGCTCATTTGTTGAAATTAAATTGACAAATCTATAAAAATTTTATTTTTTTGTTAATGTTAATTTAACTTTCAATTAACATTTTAATAACACACTTTTTTAAAACACCTGTATAAATAAGATAAGCCCTTATGTATTGGCTTTTTGTATGTTTTATAAAAAGATAAAAATGTATCTTTTTTCCAATTATAATTCTAAATTTGGGCAAAAATTGAAGAATATGCATACCCTGAAAGAATTTCAACAAATTATAAAAGACGCAATAGTCAAAGAAGAAATTAAAAAGAACCCACAGGCATTATACGATCCAATCAATTATACACTTGCCTCTGGAGGAAAACGAATTCGCCCGGCCTTAGTGCTGTTAGCTTTTAATCTGTTTTCTGATGATATTCAAAAAGCCATCAAACCTGCTATTGGTTTGGAGATTTTTCATAATTTCACCCTTTTGCATGATGATATTATGGACCATGCTGAAATTCGTCGGGGCGCACCTGCTGTTCACAAAAAATGGAATGAAAATACAGCGATACTTTCTGGTGATGCCATGCTTATCAATGCATATGCTTATTTTTTAGATATTGATTCACCCCAGGTCAGGGAAATATTAAAAGTTTTTAATGAAATGGCACTTGAAGTTTGCGAAGGACAACAATACGATATGGAGTTTGAAGATCGGGATGAGGTTACCGAAAAGGAGTATTTGCGAATGATTGAACTCAAAACATCGGTTTTATTGGCCGGAGCCTTAAAAATTGGAGCTTTACTTGGCAGTGCTCATGCTGCTGATGCCGATTTATTATACGAGTATGGTAGAAATCTTGGCCTTGCTTTTCAGCTGCAGGATGATTTACTGGATGTTTACGGTGATGAAAAAGTGTTTGGGAAACAGATAGGTGGCGATATCGTATCGAATAAAAAAACTTTTTTACTGATAAAAACCAGAGAAATTGCCGGCGACGAAGATCTAAAAACCCTGGAATACTGGTTGCAAAATAATAATAACGCAAACAGAGATGAGAAAATAAAAGCAATTACTGAGATTTATAATAATTTGAACATTAAAGAAATAACCAAAGAAAAGATACTGAGTTTAACCCAAAAAGCACTGAACTTGCTAGATGAAGTAAAGGTAGAAAATCATAAGAAAATTGAGTTGAAAAATTTAGCCGGTAAATTGATTAATCGTAATTCATAAGCTATAAGTGAAATAAAATTCCGGGAGTAAAGGCCAGCTGATGCGCCTCTGAAATTATATATTTTACCTCGGCAAAAAATTCTGTTTTGTATCCTACCTTAAACTGAATTCCTCCTCCCAGGTTTGCTCCAGGCACAAAACGAAATTCATTAAAATCATACGTTTTATTTAATGTTTCCGAATAATGATCGTCTTTAATATGCCAACCGCTGCCATGTAATCCGCCCAGTAAATAAGCATAGAACTCATTCCTGCTTCGATGATTTAAAATATAATGGAAGTTAACGTTTAGGACATAAACCGTTGTAACAGATTCGCCACCATTATTATAACTATATTTTTGGGGTAAATAAATGTTAAGATCAGGGACAAAATCAATTTTTTTACCTAAACTCCAATTTGCCCTTATATTTATCCCTAACGAATTATTGGTATAACCAGCTTCATAATCAAGTTCATTGCCCATGGCAAGAATTAAACCACCACCTAACTTGTTTAACTGAGCCGAGGTTTGTTGGTAAAAAGAAAAAGCAAACAATAAACTAAATATAAAGATGAGTATATTTTTCATAAATTTATTTTAACGATTAAAAAAAGGGATATCCTAAAGAATATCCCACAAATTTCATTAAAAAAAAATTAAATTTAAAATATTAAAGCGCAAATAAAACGCCCAAATTAAACACAGCCTCGTCGTAATTACTTATGATATATTTAAATTCGCTAAATGCACTCATGTTCGAACTGAAATTAAAATTAACACCAGCTCCCATATTTAATCCGGGTTTAGTTGCTACTTCGTCAACGTAGGCAGAGCCTGTATAATCAACCCACTTAGCCGAATAATGTGTAATGTTTAATCCGCCTATGGCATAGAAATTAAAATCACCGGTATTCCAGAAAGTCCAGTTTCCGTCAATATCAATAGACCAGCGATTGTATTTTAAATTTGTTCTGGTTTGAGGGAAAAATATGCCAAATTCAACCGAACCGGCTAAATTTTCCAATAACATATCCAGTCCGTAAGTACCTTTAAATTGTAGCCCTACAGGAGGCCTGTCGGTTTC
>Ga0209936_1000436_pt1 | contig 25389 bp, 20 predicted proteins | sample SalPonR1_A_D1_MG_FD_185694 | JGI IMG/M metagenome (GOLD analysis project Ga0209936, IMG submission 185694) | Salt pond soil microbial communities from South San Francisco under conditions of wetland restoration - Salt Pond MetaG R1_A_D1_MG... ... | reverse complement strand
GCCTCCTCTTCTTCTTTGGCCCTGACTTTGTACGTGCCAAATTTGTATATGCTTTGAGGTGTAAGTCCTAAATGCCCCATTACCGGAATGCCCGCATCTACAATTTTTTTAACTGTTTTAGCTATCGGTTTCCCTCCCTCTAATTTAACGGCATGCGCACCGGCTTCTTTCATCATTCGTCCGGCACTTATAAGTGCTTCTTTTGCTGTAACCTGGTAGCTCATAAATGGGAGATCAGCAATAACCAGAGCACGCTCTACCCCACGCACCACACAAGATGTATGGTAAATCATGTGGTCAAGAGTCATAGGGACTGTTGTATCAAATCCGGCCATGACATTACTGGCAGAATCACCGACCAAAATTACATCAATGCCGGCTGAATCAACAATGCCGGCCATCGTGTAATCATAGGCAGTCAGCATGCTGATTTTCTCCCCTTCCTGCTTCATTTTTACCACCGTCTGAGTGGTCACCTTATCCTGACGAGCTGACCTTTTTTCAGTGCTCATGCCTTCTCCCTGGGTACAATTGCAGACGATGCGTCTAGTTCACATACAATTTTTCCGTCTACAGTAGCCTTGCCCTTCATATTCACAAAATTACGCCTTTGATTTGCCAGTTCAATTTCCATCATGAGCTGGTCACCCGGCACAACGGATTTTCTGAATTTCGCATTGTTAATGCCCGTAAATACAATCAAAACCTCTTCCGGATCTTCAATCAAAGAGCTGTTCATGAGCATGAGGCAGCCGCTTTGAGCCATTGCCTCAACCTGAAGCACCCCCGGCATAATGGGTGTGCCGGGAAAATGTCCATTAAAGAACTCCTCGTTGACGGTGACGTTCTTTAAGGTAAGAATTCTCTTTTCTTCGATTTCAATAACCCTGTCAACGAGCAGGAAAGGATATCTATGAGGAATGTAATTTTTTATTTCCTGAATATTCATGAACTCGAGCCTTTAAATTACAAGTGGAAATGTCAGTGAGGATAATTTCGGAAAAATCACAGTTATTAAACTAGCCATATACTGTAACGGGAATATTAACTTGGCTTAGCCGATAACCGCGACGACACTAATATACTAATTATCTTGTACGGTACCCACATAGACGTAGGCAATTCCACCTGTCAGGCTTTCAGATTCTTTTTTGGCGAATACTCCAGCCTCATCCATTAAATCAAGAAATGCAGGACCGGCGGGGAATTTAGCGCTCGTTTCAGGCAGATACGTATATGCTTCCCTGTTTCCGCTTATCCAGCCCCCAACGGTTGGCATTACGTACTTGCTATAGAACTCAAATGGATATTTAACAACACCGTCAGGCTGGCCAAACTCAAGAACAACGACTGTGCCACCCGGTTTTACCACACGTGCCATTTCCCTCAAGCATTTCAGGGGATCATCTACATTGCGAATGCCGAAAGCAATACTGGCAACATCAAAGCTGTCATCATCGTATGGAAGATCCATGGCATCAGCCACCTCAAACTCAACAACAAGCTTCATTTTATCAGCTTTATCAGGCGCATGCTCTATCATCTCTTTACAAAAATCAGTGCCGGTAACAGCCCCTGAATGCCCAACCTTTTTCTTAAATTCAAACGCAAGATCACCTGTTCCTGTAGCACAATCAAGAACGCGATCACCCGGTTTTGCGCGACTCATCCTGACAGTTTTCTTTCTCCAGGCATTGTGTACGCCAAATGATAGAATACTATTGATCCGATCATAATCATCTGCAATATCAGCAAACATATTTCGAACTTTCTCGCTCATAATTCAAAAAATTTTAAATCATTAATTACTACAATTGTTAAACCCTGAAGAGATGAAATCCATTCAATTTTTAAGGGCGGTTATGTAAGCAGATGATCGGTTTTATTTAAATAGACAACATCAAATTCAACGTAGTTTTTCAAAATATGATTGATCGCTCCATTTTGATGTTCAATTTTGTGCATGTTTTCGAGACCATAACCGAGCCATTTCGATAACAAGATGCGAATTAACCGCCCGTGTAAATAGAAAACTTTCGTTTGTTCATCTCCCTCATCCAAGAGACTTCTTATTCGTCCATCGGCTCTCTCAAAGACCTCAACTGGTGATTCCCCACCGGGAATTGATATATGTACATCGCCTTTTGCCCATGCATTATGAAGTTCATTTAACTCTTTCTGGATATTTGATGATTTTTGTCCTTCCAGATCACCAAAATCCATTTCATCAAGTTCGCTAAATGTATGAATAGGCTGAGATATTTTTTCAGATAATGGCCGCGCAGTTTCGATAGCCCTGATCATGCCACTTGAAACAATCATTTCAGGTTTTTCCGGCTCAAGTATATCAGATATAATCTTTGCCTGCCGATGCCCCGTATCGTTTAGTGGTGCGTCGATACTCCTGCCCTGCATCATCCCTTTTTTATTGTATTCTGTTTCTCCATGACGAACAATGAATAATCGGGTATGCTTCATTTTTTCTTTCTAGTATTAAAATTTATTACAGCTTGCTGAACATGATCTTCAAGTCGCTGCACGTCATCAGGCGCAATGTTCTCTTTGATAGATAGTCGAACCAACAACATTTTCAGCACCCGGTCATTTAAAGGCAGCTGATTACTTTTCCTATTTTTATCAACCTTGTCCCATACCCGCCGCATCAAGCCTAACTTAAACAAAAAGAAAATCAATGTTCCTAAACCAAGCGCGAGGTACATACCGTTCATTCCCATAAAACTAAGTGCCACTCCTGCGATGAGCAACTGTACAAACTCATGATTCAAAAATGACAAAACAGGCGTCAGTGAAACGGAGACAAATGCACTTTTAGAAAAGTACCACCAGCCGTGAAATAAAAATGTTAATGCGGCAGCAATCCATGGGTTGATGATGAACGCAAGTATAAAGAAGAGTACCATTCCCAGTGAATCGGCACTGTTAATCCAAACAATGGATTTTCGGATAAGTGATTCAAAACTATACTTTTCCAGGATTCCCGGCACATACTCTTCAATAGTTTTGCGGGTAGCAAAAAACCAATGACCTGAGGATGAAATAGTAGAAACAGGTGATTCCAGTATGTTAACTTTATGCGCTTTATTTCCAAACATAGATTTAAAGATAAGCCAATTCCTGCATAATTACAGAATCAAGCCTGTGCAATTGTGAGAATCCCACCTGAATAACCTGAGACAGTTTTTATTGTTTGTGCCAACTCAAAAGCCGTTGCCCCGGTAGTTAAAACGTCGTCAATCAATAAAACCCTGGCATCGCGTATCAGTGGCAAATTTTTGATTTCAAATGCATCAGATATGTTATTCATACGTTCAATGCTGTTCAGGCCCGTTTGTGTTTTAGTGTGTTTTACTCTGGTAACAGTCCCCTCACTTAATAGTTTTATTTCTGTTGAAAGTGCAACTCCTTTAGCAATTTCCATCGATTGATTGTAGCCCCGTTTTCGATACCTTTTTTTGTGAAGAGGCACTGCAAGCAATCGCCAATCATCAGGATGCTTTATGACCCCAGAACTGTTCAGCATTCGACCGGCCTCTCGTCCCAGCTGTCTTCCAACTGATGTACAGTGATCATATTTTAATTTGTGCAGCAAGTTCTGAAGATATCCATACTTATCAAATGACCAGAGTGACAGCTTAAATGAAACCGCTTCTGGTAAAATACCATCATTATCAAAACTTGCAGGCTCAAATCTTGTTTTCAGACACGATATACAGATTGATTGGTCCCGGTCTATGACGCTTTCTCCACAACAGGCACAAACAGCCGGGAATACCATATCTGAAATTGGTTCCGTTATTCTTTTGATGAATTTATTCATAGTCTCTCTTCTATGCTTACAGTCATTTAATTACTCTCTAATTTGTCTTTTAAACTTTAAATAATCAATTCAAGAATTGATTTGTCAAGAATGGTGTTTTAGAAAGCGTCAGCATACCGAACACATAGCCAATGTTATTTTAGTTGATAACTTAATTCTGATTAATCATCATCTCTGACTACTTATACATGATATTATCTACAACTTTTAGATAGGCGTATATTTAATTAGATTTGATGTACATTATTATAAATATAAAAATTTGCGCATGCTATCCTTAGGACGTGATCTTCAGTCAATTCGCAAGCATTTAGGCTACACTGTCGAAGACATTCAAAATGCCACCAAACTGCCATTAGATACGATTCGATCCATTGAGGACGGCTCTATCTTTAGTGAGTCGAATGAGATAACCACATATATTCGAAGTTTTGTAAGAACCTATGGCCGTGCTCTCAAGATTGACAGTGAACTGATGGCACAGGCACTTGACCAGGAAGAACTCGGCAACTACACCAATTTGCTGTTAACCGCATTCCCTGAGTTATTAGACGAGGAACCTGAAAAACAGGAACCAAAAGAAGACAAAGAATCTGAAAAAAAGTCCTCAACCAAGAAGAAAAAGAGTCGCACTCCGTCGTTTAAATTTGGCGGAGATGAAAATGACAGTAATACAAGTTCCAGGAAAACGACGGCGCCGAATGCAAGCCGAGCCAGATCAAATACAAAAGAGCCGGATGTTCACTCGATTAACTGGGCAGGACTCGGCCAGGATTTCAAGAAAAACCGGACCCAGCCACCGGTTTGGATTATCAGTGCCGCTGTTCTGATTATAATAATCATTGCTGCAGCTATCATTATTTCTCAATTCGGGCTTTTTAGTTCACAGGATGACATGCCGGTTGAGCCACCCGTTGCAGATGTACAGGAGTCGACGCAGAATCAAGATCTTACACTTGATCTTTCCGATGATATGACTGAAGAAGCTCTTCAGGAATCGGTTATCGCATTGAGTGATACACTTTATCTCACTATTTATGCAGCTACCGGCCGCCTGGATCCTGTCCGCGTATGGAGTGACTTGAAGCCTCGGATTGACCCTTATTGGCTGGATCAGGGAACCGCCTATAATTTTGAGTTTTCTGATTCTATCCGGGTATCCGGCAGTTACTCAAACATGTTGCTCTTTCTAAACGGAAACAGGATTGATAACTTTCGGGGCCAGTACTACAATCCCGAGGAAAGCGCTGTGGAACTGACTCGCAGCTTATTTGATTCTGATCCCCAATGGGCTACACCAACACCTTTTGAGCTACCTGATGGAATTCCCGAGCCCGATACATTAATGAATCGTCCTTCATTTCCATAAAGATTCAGACCATATTTACTTACCATGACAATTCAAAAAGCGCAGGATCGGGTTAAAGAACTCCGTGACTTGCTGGAACGCGCCAACAGGGCTTACTACGATGAAGCAAAACCATTTATCAGTGACCGCGAATTTGATGAAGCTTTAAAGGAGCTTCGTGAACTTGAAGACACTTATGGACTTCAGTCAGACGATAGCCCGACACAACGAGTCGGAGGTCAGCCGACATCCCAGTTCCCCACTGTTGAACATCCTGTCCCCCTTCTCAGCCTAGATAACACCTATAATTCTGAAGATTTAAAAGACTTTGACAGGCGCGTGAGAGATCGCATCGGGGATGAATCATTCACATATGCAGTAGAACTAAAATTTGATGGTGCAGCGGTTCGCATGCGCTACGAAGACAGGGAATTAAAGTTAGGAGCTACCCGCGGCGACGGTGAACGAGGTGACGATATTACACAAAATATCCGCACTATTGGTGATGTCCCCCTTGAACTGAATTCTTACGCACCAAGTGTTCTGGAAGTCCGTGGTGAAGTCTACATGGAAAAAGAGGCATTTGTACGCCTCAACGAATATCGCGAAGAAAATGGCCTCCAGCCTTTTGCAAACCCGAGAAACAGCACAGCCGGATCGCTCAAGATGCAGGATCCCCGGGAAGTGGCCCGGCGTCCGATCCGCATGTTTATTTTCGATCTTATTCTGGAGAACGAAGACATAGAACGAACACAAGCCTCCAAAATGTCACTCTTGCGAGATCTGGGTTTTCCAGTGTGCGGGCATTTTGAAATATGCCACACAATTGATGAAGTGCTTGACATCATAAGTAAATGGGATGACCTGAGACACGAACTTCCATATGCAACCGACGGTGTTGTCATTAAGGTAAATGAGGAAAAGTTCAGAGAAAGGCTTGGAAATACATCAAAAGCACCCCGATGGGCCATATCATATAAATTTGAGGCAGACCAGGCAACAACTTTGCTAAATTCCATCACACTTCAGGTTGGCAGGCTTGGTAGCATCACGCCTGTTGCTGAACTCAAGCCTGTAGAATTAGCAGGAACTACAGTGAAGCGGGCATCACTTCACAATGAAGATGAAATATTACGCAAGGATATCCGACCCGGCGATACCGTCGTTGTGGAAAAGGCCGGAGAAATCATACCACAGGTCATATCCGTCGTAAACCCGGAACGAGAAAACCGGCCTGAGCCCTTTAAAATGCCCGATAATTGTCCGGCTTGTAACGAACCGCTTGTCAAGTTCGAAGGAGAAGTTAAATGGAGATGTGTCAATCAGGAATGTCCACCGCAGGTTCGCGAGCGAATCATTCACTTTGCATCCCGCGATGCAATGGACATAGAAGGTCTGGGTGAAGCAGTAGTAGATCAACTGGTCGAAGCTGATCTGATTTCATCATACGCTGACCTCTACTATCTTACTCCCGGTGATTTGATGCCGCTTGAACGAATGGCAGAAAAAAGTGCTCAAAATCTGCTCAACGCCATTGAAAGCAGCAAAAATCAACCCTTTCATAGAGTTTTATACGCAATTGGCATTCGCTTTGTAGGTAAAACTGTAGCCAAAGACCTGGCAAATGCGTTCCGTTCTCTTGATGACCTCATGAGCGCCAGCAACGAAGAACTCGAGCAGGTGGATGCTATTGGCCCAAAAATTGCAGAGTCAGTGACATCTTTTTTCAGTATTCCAAAGAACCTTGAAATCGTACAATCACTTAAAAAAGCCGGGCTTCGGTTTGAGGCAGAAGAAGACAAACAAGCTTCAGCAGCCCTTGAAAACAAAATATTTGTGCTTACCGGCTCTCTTCCATCGCTCACAAGAAAAGAAGCTACGGAATTAATTGAACTGCACGGTGGAAAAACCACATCATCTGTAAGTAGTAATACAGACTATCTTCTTGCCGGAGAATCTGCAGGCAGTAAGCTAAATAAGGCTAATAAACTTGGAATTTCAGTTATTGATGAGTCTTCGTTCAATGAAATGATTGGCCGTGATGCCGAATAATTTCAATGGATTCAATATTGAGCCAAATATTTTGGTATCATTAGCCCTATAATATTCGTTTATAGATACGATGAGTTAAATTATTCACTTGTTTAACGCTAGATGAAGATATTAGATACGTTAGGATTAGGCCGAAAAAAGGCCGAGGGTGCACCGAATATCGGAGAAAAGAAGAAAAAACAGGAGCTTGAGGCTGAAGAGAGACGTAAAATCTACTATCGAATCCTCATCGTTTTAGGTTTCTTAGGAATTATTCTTTATTCCCTTCCGGAAGTCATCTATCAGCCGATAGCGAATTATTCTGTTGGAGAGCCATGGAGAGCGGATGATCTGACCGCCCCTTACACATTTTCTTTAATGAAATCTGAAGCAGAGCTTGAGGATGAACGACAAGAGGTTCGTGAAAACACCGCCCCCATTTTTCATATCGACCATTCCGTCCGCAATTCCACTCAGACTGCAATAGATTCGACATATAGAAATCTTCAGCCCGTCATTGATACATATGTTCAGTGGCAGCGGGCAAAAATGAACGACGAAGCTACAGCCAGAAATGACAGCGTTCGTTTTGAACAGGAAAAAAACTTTTCAAACATTGAATTATCTGATCAGAGCTGGGACGTTCTGCTTAACAATTACGCCGATTTACGTCTTGAAAATCAAGCTGAGGGGCAACCAATTTTAGAAGATTTCAGATCTGTTCTTGATCGTCTCATCACTCAAATCTATAACACGGGTGTGATCAATCTTTCAAAAGAAGATATTGTCAGTGACGAAATTACCATACGAAATCTGAGAGACCTAACTGAGCGTACATTACCGATCAGCCGGGTTCGTGATTATTATGAAGCACTTGAATATGCAGAGCAACAACTAAGAACTCAGTTTAGCACGGAAGTTGCACAAATAGCACTTCTGATTGTTGACCAGGTTCTTGAGCCTAACTGGATTTACAGCGAAGAAGATACTGAGGCAGTTCTAGAGGAAAATCTTGATTCTATATCGCGTACAAAAGGAGTTGTGACTAATGGCGAGGTCATTATTCGGAGAGGTGACATAGTTACGCCTGAACAGGAAACAAAACTATTGAGCCTGGCGCAAGCCCGCTCGACAACTGCTACTGAATTTGAAAGAATAATGCGCCGAGTAGGTGAATCCCTTGTCGTAATTCTCGTTACCATTTTGTTTCTGTACTATATCTACCTCTACAGGAAAAAGATATTTAATAACGTATCAAGTTTTCTGATGATATTCCTGATACTTACGCTTCTTTGTGTTGCAAGCGCTGTTGTTTACCATTTTGATGATGTGAGCAGCCTTATCATCCCAATTGCCATTGCACCTATTATTCTGACCATTATTTTCGATTCGCGGGTAGGCCTTATGGCAACCATCACACTTGCGGTCATCACAGCTTTGGTTCACGATAACAATTTTGAATATCTGGTTGCTACGATTACCGCCTGTAGTCTAGGAATATTTTCCGTGCGAGACATTAAAAATCGCTCTCAATTCTTTCTTTCTACGCCTTCCATAGTGTTTATGAGCTACATTCTAGTATTAGGTGGATTTTCTTTGGCACGATTTGCCGGATGGGATCAATTTTTAGACACTACGCTTGCTGTTGCAATCAATTCAGTGTTTATACTATTCACCTATCCACTGATTCTGATCATTGAAAAGACGTTTAAAGTGACGACTGATTTCACTTTGCTTGAACTAAGTGATACTAACAGGCCGTTAATGAAGGATCTGATGAATAAAGCACCCGGTACGTTTCACCATAGTCTGCAGGTTGCAAATCTTGCAGAGGCAGGTGCATCTGCTATAGAAGCTAACGCACTGCTTTGCCGTGTAGGCGCTATGTATCATGACATAGGTAAGATGGTAAAACCAAGCTACTTTATTGAAAATCAGAGCAAGGGCAATGATCATGATAATTTAAAAGCGAAAATGAGTGCTCTCATCATTAAAGCACACGTCAGTGACGGCGTAAAGATGGCCCGTAAGAATAATATTCCGGAACTGGTGGTTGACTTCATCAGAACCCATCACGGTACAAGTCTAATTCGCTTCTTTTACAGCAAAGCTCAAAAGAATTCAGAAAAAGAGCTGGAAATACCTGAAGAAGATTTCAGATATGATGGCCCTACCCCTTTTACAAAAGAACAGGGAATTCTAATGCTTGCTGATAGTGTGGAAGCCGCCTCCCGTGCGATGAAGAATCCAAACTACAACAAACTTGAAACGCTGATTGACCGGATCACAAACGACCACATCAGTGAGGGGCAGCTTGATAACTGTCCGCTTACATTCAGGCATATTCAGATTATAAAAGAGACTTTTCTGAGTATACTTGTAGGTGTTTACCACAGCAGGGTCGAATACCCTGACGATGAGGAGTTAAAATCCAAAAAAGTGGCCAGTAAAAAGGAAAAGAAATCTGAAGACAACAAAGACGAGAGTCCGGCTGACCGTAGTAAAGACACTGCCAACGGGGAAACTGAAAACGACAAAGACGATCAGGACGATCAGAAGAGTCAGGGTTTTAACTCGGATCAGGAGTCGGAAAAACAAAAAAGGATTGACTCCTGATGGCTTTTGACCGGGAACTGAAACGATACATGCAATTCGTGAAGGTTGAAAAAGGTCTGGCCGAAAATTCAACGCTATCCTACGAAAATGATCTGCATCGATATCTCACTTTTCTTGCACGTGAATTCAGGTTAAACGATCTGGGAGGTGTGACACTTCAACATATTGAACAATTTCTGAACGAGCTGGCAGACCTTGAGCTATCACCGTCCACCATTGCAAGAAATATATCGAGCATCAGAAGTTTTCATGAATTTGCAGTCGTTGAAAATCTTGCAAGTGCTAACCCGGCAGAACTAGTTGACCTGCCCAAAAAGGCTGGTAAATTGCCTGAAGTCCTTACGGCTGATGAGGTATTGTCTATTATAGATCAGGCTGACAGAACAAAAAAAGATGGTATCCGGGATGCCGCAATACTTGAAACGCTCTACGCAACAGGGATGCGCGTAAGTGAACTCACCGGACTTGAACTAGATAATCTTTTTTTTGAAATCGGATTTATTCGTGTCATCGGTAAAGGTAACAAAGAAAGACTGGTACCGGTCGGTCAGCACGCTCAAACATCTATAGAACACTACATTGAAGCAGCACGTGGGCAATTTTTAAGCAAGAAAGACAGGTCAAAATCCGATAACAAATTGTTTATCAATCAACGAGGCGGACCCCTTAGCCGAATGAGCATCTGGAATATTGTAAATAAATATGCGGAAAAAGCGGAGATTGAAAAGAATGTTTATCCACATATTTTCAGGCATTCATTTGCGACACATCTGTTAGAAGGCGGGGCTGATTTGAGAGCTGTTCAGGAGATGCTTGGGCACAGCTCTATCATGACCACCGAAATTTATACCCACGTAGACAGGTCTCTCCTGCATCAGGTTCACAAAGAGTTTCATCCTCGTGCGTAACACTATCGGGAACACTTTCTGATGTTTTCCTTTAAATATGATACCTCCTATAAACACATCACTTTTCCCAAATATTACTTAATGACCTGCTTCACAAAACTGAACCCGCTTCTATCCTTTCTACTCTCTTTAATTTTATTCATATCTGCAGCTCAAGTCATAGAAGCACAGGTATCTGATCCTATTCCATATAAGAATGCGGCTATATCAACAGCTGATATTTACGCAACTCAGGCAGGTATAGAAATACTTCAAAAAGGGGGGAATGCCATTGATGCTGCAGTAGCCGTCCAATTTGCACTGGCAGTCACACTGCCCAGAGCAGGTAACATCGGTGGCGGGGGCTTTATGATGCTGCGCCTGGCTGATGGAGATGTAAAAGCCTTGGATTTCCGGGAAAAAGCACCCTCACGCGCAACCCGCAATATGTTTCTGGATGAGAACGGACAATATGTACCCGGGTTAAGCAGATCTGGCGGGCTGGCTTCAGGTGTTCCGGGTACCGTTGACGGGATGATAAGTGCGCTGGAACGGCACGGCACACTTCCACTCGAAGTAGTTCTCGAGCCAGCCATACGACTGGCAGAAAATGGATTTGAATTGACTCATTCGCATGCCCAAAGCCTGAATCAACACCGTGATGAGTTTCTGAAGTATGAGGGATCACGTGCTATTTTCTTAAGACCCGACAGTACACTTTGGGAAGCCGGACACATTTTAAGTCAGCCTGACCTGGCTGTAACCTTTAACAGAATTGCGCAGCGGGGACGTGATGGATTCTATTCAGGGTACACTGCCCGGCTTATTATTGACGAACAGCAGCGACAGGGCGGTCGTATGACACTGCGAGATCTGAGAAACTATGACTCTGTATGGCGCGACCCAATCATAAAAGATTTCAATGGAAACCGCCTTTTTATGATGCCGCCACCAAGCAGCGGCGGTATTGTCATGAGCCAGGTATTGACAATGGTCGAAGGTATCGACCCGGATTCAACAGGAGTTAATTCATCATATTATATTCATCTGATAAGTGAAGCACTTCGCCGGTCATTTGCAGATCGCAATTTTTATCTGGGTGATCCTGATTTTACAAAGATGCCGATCGATACACTGCTTTCTGAATCTTACAACAGAAACCGGTTTTCAGACTTTGAGTCCAACAGGGCCACATCAAGCAAAGACGTAAGTTATGGCAGGATTTCCGGCTATGCTGAAAGTGATCAAACAACTCACTTCTCGGTAGTAGATTCAGATGGAAATGCGGTTGCTGTTACCACAACACTCAACGGATCTTACGGAAGCCATGTAACTGTTACCGGGGCCGGCTTTTTGATGAATAACGAAATGGATGACTTTTCAGCTAAACCGGGTGAACCCAATATGTATGGACTGATTGGGGCTGAAGCAAACTCCATTGAGCCGGGTAAACGTATGCTCAGCAGTATGAGCCCAACAATTATCACGCAAGACGGACGCTTGAAGATGGTTGCCGGTGGCAGCGGCGGTCCCACAATCATCACGGCAGTGCTCCAGAATATATTGAATCACATCTTATTTGGAATGGATGCAAATGAGGCAATTTCTGCTCCAAGATTTCATCACCAATGGCTGCCGGATTTAATCGAAGTTGAGAAATTCACCCTGCCGGATGACGTCACAGAGAATTTACGAGCCAAAAACCATGACATTCGAATAATCGGGACACTTGCACGAACGCACATCATAATCGTTGATGAAAACGGAAATATTACCGGGGCTGCAGATCCAAGAGGTTATGGGACTATTCTTGGTTACTAGTCAATCATATCAGTGGCTATATTTTATTGTGCATTCAATTTCTGATTAGGTATCTTTTGCACAATCTACACCGGGTATTAAAATATCACTCATATAGTGATCGTTACTTTTCACTGACAGACGTCACGTAAAGATTCTGAAACCAAATTATCAGTAATTAATGGATATTGCATCAATCTTTGAGCAACACCGAACACGCAACATCTTTTTTGCGATTTTTGCATGGATAACGGCCTTCATTGTCTACACCCTTACCGTATCTCCGACCGCGCCTTTTTGGGATCCATCAGAATATATAGCGGTATCTCATACTCTCCAGGTAGCTCATCCTCCGGGTTCACCCTTTTTTGCAATTGTAGGGCGTCTGTTCTCAATGTTTATGCCTGCTGATTACGTTGCATGGAGCATAAATATGATCAGCGTTGTAGCGTCTGCATTTACCATCATGCTGCTCTATCTGATTACCATCCGTTTAATTGAGATGTTCCGGGGACCTCTCGATAATGCAGACATTTCCGATAATATCGGGAGTTATGGAGGAGCGCTGTTAGGCGCATTTACGCTCATGTTCAGCCATACCCACTGGTTCAATGCTGTTGAAGCAGAAATGTATGCATCATCAACAATGCTAACCGCTTTTGTAGTCTGGGCTGTGCTTCGCTGGTCAGATGAATATGAAAATGATTATTCCGAACGATGGATTATTCTCATCTCCTACATTTTCGGGATTGGTATCGGTGTGCACTTACTTAATCTGCTCGCCATCTTTTTTATAGCGCTTATTATTTATTTCAGAATCTATGAGTTTTCTGTGAAGACGTTTCTGGTTATGGTTAGCGCTTCAGTTGCAGCATTTTTTACTCTATACCCTATTACGATTATCAATATTCCAAATATTGCCAACCAGATCTCTGATGCTACCTACGGCTTAATTGGACCCTTTACCTACATAGCAATCATACTTGGTGGCCTCATTTACGGGATTTACTACACCCAGAAGCATAACAAGCGATACCTGAACATCATCTTGCTCAGCTATATGATGATTATGATCGGGTATTCAAGCTATGCCCTTATTTTAATTCGATCTCAGGCTAATCCGGCGATTGATCAAAATGATCCGTCTACGCTCACCGAGTTTGTGAAGTATTTGAGCCGTGATCAGTATGGAACCTCGCCCCTTCTCACAGGATACACCTATAACAATAGAACCGGCAATATCGACCGATCTGAAGAAACTTTGTTTCCACGCCGTCATTCCAGTCAGGGGCGGCATTTGCAATATTATAGCAATTTCGACAGCGACTGGGATTACTTCTGGGGTTATCAGGTCAATCATATGTATCTGCGCTATTTCAACTGGAATTTTATTGGCAGAGAATCTGATATTCAGGATGCAAACTGGTACGCGGGTTTAACCGAAAGTCGCCACCAGGACAATCCGGCAAACTCATACTACTTTTTCTTTCCGTTTATTCTGGGGCTGATCGGTATGATCTATCACTTTCAAAAAGACTGGAAGCACGGACTTTCCGTTCTTGCTCTCTTCTTTCTTACCGGTCTTGCCATAATTTTTTATCTCAATCAAACCCCATTTGAACCGCGAGAGCGGGACTATGCCTATGCGGGATCATTTTTCGCATTCTCAATCTGGATAGGAATTGGAGCTACAGCCGTCATTGAACTGGTTAAAAAGGCAGTAAGCGACAACAAAACCCTTTCCTACGGAGTTATGGCATTAATGATGGCTGCCGTGCCAATATGGATGGGCTACCAAAACTACCCAGGCAATGACCGGAGTGATCGGTATGTGGCCCGGGATTATGCCTATAACCTGCTCAATTCCGTTGAAAAAAATGCTCTTCTGTTCACAAATGGAGATAATGACACTTTTCCACTTTGGTATATTCAGGAAGTTGAAGGTGTTCGGACAGATGTTCGGGTAGTAAACCTGAGCTTGTTAAATACCGACTGGTACATTAAACAAATGCGTGACCGGCAAGCTCATGAATCCTTACCGCTCCCTATCAGCCTGACGGATCAGGAAATTGAAGAGTTAACCACACAGTTTGAAATCTACGATCCAGAAACAATAACTATCCCTGTTGAAAAGCAGTTTCTAAATGATATCTATTCGGGTCAGTCACTCGAAGCCATTGACGAACAGGTGACTCCAACACTTGAAAATCAAATTCAATCTGCAATCCCCTATTCAATTCCGGTAGAAGAATTGGATGACGAGGTATCCTGGTATTATGAAGGACGTGCTGCCGGGCGAGATCAGCAGGGAAATATGCGTTATTATCTTCAGGCTCAGGATGTTATTGTTCTGGAAATATTAAGAGAAAACAAATGGCTCAGGCCGATATATTTCGCCAATACAGTTGCCTCCGATGGTCAGCTGGGTCTGCAGGACTATTTCCAGTTTGAAGGCAAGGCCTTCCGGGTTGTCCCCAAAAAGCGGCCAAATTCAGGTCAGTTTGGCTATATCAATCCTGAAATTCACGCAGAGCGTCTTAGTAATTTCAGATTTACAGAATGGAATAATCCTGATGTTTATTTTGATGAAAATATCCGGCGAATGCTTAGCAACTATCGCTATGGATTTACTCAGCTTGCTGATACCTATATACGTCAGGGTGAACCGGAGAAAGCCTCTGAATGGCTCACATTTGGAGAAGAAAAAATTCCATTCCGGAAAATCGAAAATGACTGGACCATTCCTGTGCTATATGCTTATAGGTATTTGCGGGTAGATGACACTGAAGCTGCTATAGATCTTTCTAAGCTTGCTGCCGAACGTCTCAAGCACAATCTTACATTTGATATTAAAGATCTGAATATTCTGGAACGTAAAGTTTCCGAAGTTGATGAAAGTGCACAGCGAGCCCGTGCTAATGCAGATATGGGTCAGTATCAAACCTATCAGCGACGTTTGAATGATCTTTCAAACAGCAGACAAAATTTGATACAGGAAATTAGTTTCACTGTAAGCAGGCTCACAATTCTACAGCATATTTTCTATGAAAGTAATGAACCTGCACTGGCAGAAGCTCTCACAGCTGACGTTGATCAAATTACACAAGGCCGGCTGCAGCTGCCGGATAGCGCTGAGGCAAGCAGTGAAGAGATAAACAGATTTGGCCTTGGGATTTAATATGTCGTATTTGCCCCTTATATTGACGCAGTGTGCTCAGAAATTTGTACTCTTGTAAAACTTTGAACAACCAGTATGATTCACGACTTCACAACTGAAAATATAGAAGAAATTGCCGATGTACTTGGTGCAAAATTCAAGACCATCGGTGATGACATTTTCCGATTCGAACTCCTTAACCAAGAGGAAAATCGAAAGCTTGCTTTTGAGATTCATCTCGGAGTGCAAACGAGTAACAATCGCATGAACATGGTGTCGGTATACTGTGGCGGTGCATTTATGCAGCTACATAACTGTACAGCATTCATTGCGAGCCAAATGCTGAAGCAGGTAACATTTTTCGGGAAACAAGAAGGGTTAACCTCAGGCCTGATAATTGAAGATACAGCAGGCTGCAGTCTCTACTCCAATGTTGGCGATGAAGTACTTAAAGGCGATTTTACCGAACTTCCGGAAGACCTGATGATGTGTGGTGTGGCACTCTCCCTTACTGAAACTGAAGGACTGGACGACTTCACATTTGATGATGACGAAATTTCCTGAACCGGATACGTTAGACAATTCTCCGAAACTGGAGATATTCAACCCATCTGAATACACCCTGCCTTTCACGAAAGATGATGCTTTATCTCTCCTTGAACTCATCGAGAAAGAAGAGTCGGTTCAATATCATTCCGTTGAAATAATATTTACGGACGAGAAATGGATTATCGAAATCAACTCAAAATATCTCAACAGAGACTATGTGACCGATATCATTAGTTTCAGAATGGACGATGACGATTCAAACCAATCAATAGAGGGCGTTCTCTACTGCTGTGCCCCCAGAATAGCTGAGCAGAGTGCAGAATATGATTCAAATCCCGAATCTGAATTCCTTCGTGTTATTGTACATGGCCTTCTACACCTTATCGGATACAATGATCAAACGGAATCTGATAAATCAGAGATGACAGCAAAAGAAGACCACTACCTGAAATCTCTTTCTTCTTGAAAGATTCCGTTTCCGAATACACGCTGCTCATAGTTGAGTCACCCACTATTGCAAATCGGCTCCGGGACATTGTTCCCGATTACGTGTACGTCTTTTCAACGAGTGGTTTTTTATGGAAACCAATATACAATTACAAAAATGGTCGCCTTGGAAGAAAGGCAATACAGGATAAGCTTGAATTCCGCAATGAGCTTCGCAGGGAAGCACGCTACGCAGTACATATCATCGTAGCGACAGACAGCGACCCATCTGGAGATTTTATTGCCTGGACCATCCATAAAGAGTTCCCATCAAAATCGATTAAACGAACGCACATTAGCTCGTTAAGCTATTCCTCGGTATTGCACCGACTTAAAAAGGCGTTCACTATTGATTTTTCCACACTCTTCATCCGACTTCAGAATCGGTATAGAATCCGCCACCTTTGGTCAGAAGCATATCCGGAAATCTCGATGAAAGATGCAGGGTTGCTTGCCGTTTTTGGCGGTGAACTGGCTTTAAAGACCTTCTTATCTGACAGAGAAGTTCAATATTTTAGTGAAACATCAATCACTGTCACTCTTATTAGCACACAAATCAGTGCAAGACAATCCTCAGAGACCGGCTGGATCATTTCCTCCCCACTGTCCACGTTTGATGTTATAAGTCGTTTAAAGCGATCCACAGGCCTGAAAACATTCTCTGGTGCTCAGGCACTAACGCAACGTACTTTTGAGACGATCCACCCCGAAACCGGCGAGGGTTTAATCACTTATCCACGAACTGAAGCCCGGTCATTCTATTCTGATACCTGGCAGGACCTTCAGAATGAGTGGATCAAAGAAAAGAGTCTGAATGAGTTTTTACCTGAACAACTTCATACTCTAACTAAACCTGATAAACCTCACGATAGCATTCGCCCACTGCATTTGGATGTATTACCGGCGTGGGTGGAATCGCACCTGCCCGCTGAGATCGGCCAGGCCTACAAAATTATTTATTTCCATACATTGAAAAGCATCAGATTGCCCGTGGCCTGTTCCACCGTTTATAAATGGGGTGATGAGGATCTCAGATTCATGACTCGATCCTCAATACAATGTTCAAAAATAAACCTTCGCCCTTTTCTATCAGTTTCTGAGCTTGGGTATCAGCTTTGCAAACTGGGTGTTCTGCGTCCCTCAGGGTTTGGAAATTTTATTGACAGAGCCATTAAGGAAAACACAATTTCCATGAATCCTTCAGGAGAAGTGATTCCCAATGCTGGCATCAAAAACCGACTTCACCATGGTTCAAAATTTTCAATTATCTTGAAAAAATTGCGCGATGCCGCGGATGACACTGAATTAAGCGATGAAACAATACGGCGAATTTTAACGTCTTAGTCAGTGCTTTCAGAATTAAAATATAATGTAGATGACATCATCTGAAGAACGGAATGGGCAGCCTAACAAATCTCTGCTCGAAATAATTAAAACACATATTCGAATTGATTTACCTGCTGATGATGGCCGGGGTCACGACCTGAAGCCACCGTCTATGGAAAAATCTGCAATTCTAATGTACCTCCGCCCAATTCCATGGCTTCTCGGATTACTATTTGCATTTTCTTTTTATTGGGATTTTAACGGTATAACTCTTTCTTTTTGGGGGTTCACTCTTGAATTTGCAGGAATTCTCAAAATCCTGGCTGTCAGCGGTTTGATTGGTTTTCTTACAAACCGTATCGCTATTATGATGCTCTTCCATCCGATTCAAAAGCGCCCCCTCCTTGGACATGGCCTCATCCCCGCACATAAAGATCGTATAGCCATTCGATTGTCACATTCGGTTTCCAGTGACATGATAAACCCGGATTTGATTCGCAAAAAACTTGCTCAAACAGGTTCGATATCACATTATCGCCATAAAGCACTATCAGCCATTGGTGAAGGCACTCAGAATGAAGCGTTTCGGAAAGATTTAAAACTATGGCTTCGGGATCTCCTTACACAGCTTGTAACCGATCCACAATTTAGAACCAGAGTCACTGTTGCAGTTAGTGACGAGGTGGAACAATCTATACAGGATAAACCACTTGACCGGGCTGCACTAAAGGCTTACACCTTTATACGGGGCCGGCAAGTCAGCGATTTAGTTGATGATGCCTTACTGAAGCTTCCAGAAAGAATGACTTCAGAACTCGAGCATCTGGATATCTATCTGAATAAAATTCCTAATCTGCTTGAGGAAAGTGGTGAAGCCATTGACGAGGTAATTACCGAAATCCTTGATAAACTCATTCAGCAGCTAAATGTGAAACAAATTGTAGAAGAAAATTTAAGAAGTTACGATGAATCTAAACTGGAACGTCTTATAAAAGGTGTGACAAACGAGCACCTGCTCACCATTCAGTATCTCGGAGCAGTTCTTGGAACAATTGGAGGCTTTGTCATATGGCAGCCATTATTCAGTCTGAGTGTCATCACCATACTTACTCTCACCATATTTGCTGCTGATCATCTCATGATGACATTCCAAAAGAGATACTCTGATCTCTGACCCTAAAATAATGCCGGGCAAAGAATCAATATCCAATCAAATACTATTAACCTTAGTTCGATTCTAAAATATCAAATAAATACATTGGGTTGTCCAAAAAGGGCGTCAACCTATATCAGTATAAGACCGTTATAAAGGCAGGAGATACCGGATCGGGGTCCGGCATGACGGTATTGAGAATGAAATATCCCAACAAACGCCCTTTTAAACGCCTCAATTAACATCTTATGAATCGAACTCAGGTTATTAGCTTGTTGAACAATTTTGTTCAAAGTCAGAGCCCGGTACTTATCCCTACATGAACATTACCGTTTGATAAATTTTCATTGGGTGATACTGCATAGGAGAACTTGATGATGCCCAGCTGAGTTTGAAACGCCAGGCCAAATCCAAAAGATGATAACGACTCTCTGAAGGCAAGCAAATCATCACCTTCGGTTAATAAACGGGGTCTTTCGTAATAACCATAGGCTCCAAAAAGAAATAAATATGAGTTTTGCTGAAGCATATATCGCCCTTCAAGCTCACCCCAGATAACAGAAGAACCCCGAAATTGGTCTTCTCTGAATCCACGAAAAGATTCTGCCCCGCCAAATCGAAAAAGGTCGGTTATAAGATAGTGCGGACTCTCCATAAATAAGGCCTGAACCATGGGTGCCAAAACCTGGCGGTTTCCAAGAGGAATATACCCGCGAGCCATTGACCGGAGGATAGTCTGGCTGAATGACCTGCCTGTAACAGTCTGAAAACGCTCATCATTAATAAATCGCCGTCCGCGTTCGAGTACCATTCTCCCTTCAAAACCTCTCGTTGGCACATGGAACCGATTCACATTAAGAAGTTGAAATCCAACTCCATAGAAATTTGCCCTGGAATCAATCGCAGCGTTTTGCTGCCCTGGCTCTGTCACTGAGCTTCGTTCGGCCCGTACATGGGCAATTAACTGCAATCCTGAAAATAACCGATACCCGCCGGTAAGTTTAAAATCCCTGACCAGATAGGATGAATCCTGTTGCGTGAAATTTAACCCCGCTCCAACATCCATGGGAATACCACCCAGAAATTGTTGTTCCAAAGATACGTTCAGTTTGGAAACCAATGGCTGTAGCTGCTCGTATCTTAAATCAATAGTATTACCGTCAGCTATTGTGTTTCTGAGAAGAATATCCCCATATCCCACGACCGAAGCTGAACCAGATGGATCAGGCTGATAACCGATCAATCCATCAAAAAAATTTAGCTGTTGTTCAGTAACCTCGTAAAGCACGTATGGTGAATCATCGACAAAGATAAGCTCACCCTCAGATACATCATCAAATAAACCTGAATTAATCAAATTCTGACGACCGCGGGAGAACAATCCCGGAGTCAATATTTCTCCTGACGATATTCCTGAAACACGCTTTAAATAGTCTACTGAATTACGCTCTACATTTTTAAAACGAACGCCTTGCAGATTAATCTTCTCACCGGGTAAGATTTCGGCTTGTATCTGAACAGTTGAATTGTCACTATATTTCTCAAGTGCTGTTATCCTGAACTGTGCCAGGTAATACCCTGACTCTTCATATGCTGAAAGGATATTATCTGATACTTCTTCAATCAGATTCTGAGTAAAATAGCGCCCTTCAAATCTCCCGGTATTTACAACCAAACCATCTAATGGCTCTTCTAAGGAAGCCAGAGAAACAGAGAGTTTTTCGAGTGTATATCTCTGTACTTTCTTTACATATACAGATATTTTAGTTGGGGAAATCGAGACAGAATCGACTGAAACGTCTAAATAGCCATCATTCACAAGCCATGAGCTGACTCGATTTGAAATCTCAGAGTTATTATTCGAAGATTCTATATCATCGAGCAGACCTGCAGGAGCCATAATTTCTTTCTCAGCCGTAGTATCATAAATCTGAATCTGAGGGACCTGAGCCATCAGAGATATTGGACCTGCCAGGCAGCAGAGTAAAATTAATCGGAAGAGTACATCATACATATTCAAAAGCGAAGATTGACTTTCCTGCAGTTACAATCATCAGCGCTCTATCACATCTGCTACAAAATTTGGAAGCGCAAATGCCCCTTTATGCAGGTCTGCGTTATAATACTTAAGCGGTTTTATGTGATCAATTCCATTAGTGATGCGGTTATAAACTGCATCACTAAGCGGATTCTCTGTCTTTGAAGCACATGCCATCGACCACATTCCCGCCGGGTATAACGGAATAAAGGATAAATACATTTTAGATACCGGAAAAAGATCATCAATTGCATGAAATACTTTTTTCATGCTGGAGTAATACGATTCTACCCATGGGCTTTCAGTTTGTGCCGTTAAAACACCCTCGTCGTTGAGCGCTTTCTGGCATAACTCAAAAAAATCTTTTTCAAAAAGTCCTTCTGCAGGCCCAACAGGATCTGACCCGTCAATTATTATTACATCATAAGGGTCAGTCGTATTCTTAATGAAAGCGATCCCGTCCTCATAAAGCACATTTAACTTCGGATTGTTAAAATCCCCGACATCCGGTAAGAATTCTTTAGATGCATCAACAACCGTTTTATCTATCTCAACCATGTCTACATGGTTAACTGAAGGATGCTTCATGACTTCTCGGGCTGTGCCGCCATCTCCCCCGCCGATTATCAAAACTCGTTCCGGATTGGGATGAGTGAATAAACCCACGTGGCTCAGCATCTCATGATAAACAAATTCATCCCTCTCACTCAGCATTACCATACCGTCAATGGTCATCAAGTTGCCCCAGGTATCTGTTTCATATACTTCGACAAGCTGATATTGCGACTGCTTTGAAAATAGAAGCTTTTTCAGACCAATCGTCAACCCGGTTCGTGCATTATAAAATTCGTTGTACAAAAGAGGCATGAATATCGGTTTTCTTTGTTCAGTTTGTCAGTTGTGAGTTAAGTCTGTGGCAAGCAAAACTAATTTACTTATACCATAAAACTGCGGCTGCAAATACGGCTCCACATGTCTGAATTTTGTGCTCAATTCCGAATGACTTAATCTCTTTAAGCTTTCGGTTGCGGTATTCAAAACCATCGACAACCATCTGGCGAACTATTTCTTCGACATTATCGAGTCCTGCGTGATCTTCATATTCCATAATCACCCCGGGTTCGCGTTCATCTTCAGGTATTCCAACAGCAATTGCCGCAGAGATCAATCGTCCCGGTGTGTTCCCGTCGATTGTTGCATAAGCTAACGGTACCAGTCCGCCCTTGGGGAAATCAATCATCTCAACGGGTACCTGTTCAGCAGCTGGCGGGAGTATACTGCTCATTCGCATTAAATTTGTATCGCCTACTCCAGCTTTTAAAAGTGCCTTGTCAAAAGCATTGAGTCTCGTTCTGCCTTCAGCTGCACCGCTAACGAGACTATACGTATTAGGGGTTTTTACCATCATATAAAAAAGGGTTTTTAATTAGACGAGTTTGTCTGACCTGATGCAGCAGGTTTAAAAAGCAGCCGCTGACCGTTTGGTACTTTAAACAGACCGCGTTTCATCTCCATGCTGGATACATTTTTCGACTCAAAATATTCCTTCAGGTGTTCTTGTATCACCCAGGGGTCTATGGTATCTCCGCAAGTGAAAATATCAACAGCAGCATAGTTATATTCCGGCCAGGTATGAATGGTGACGTGAGACTCCGCAATCACTACAACGCCACTAACACCGTAGGGGCTGAATTTATGAAAATTGTGAGAAATTATCGTAGCGTTTGATGCTTTGGTTGCCCTGATGAGTGAAGATTCAATGTACTCCACATCGTTTATGGTAGATTCTTTACAATCATAAAATTCTACTAGAATTTGTCGGCCGAGTGCTTCCATTTCAAAAATTGTTTAACAGTAAAAATAAGTATTAAATAGAAAGTTGTAATTGATTACCAGCGATCATATTCTGACGCATGAGTTTATGCAATAAAGCAACTTTCTAGTTTATAAAATTCGAAAAACTAATAATACGCAGAATTATTGGGTTTATGATATCTACAAACAAAAAAATAACCGGCTCAACTGCTTTCGATATCTACAGAAAATTACTGCTGCCGCGTTTGATTGAAGAAAGAATGCTGAATCTTTTGCGGCAGAACAAAATCAGCAAATGGTTTTCGGGCATTGGACAAGAGGCTATTGCGGTTGGTGTAACTTCCACCTTAGACCAAGGAGATTATATACTTCCGATGCATCGTAACCTGGGAGTTTTTACAACCCGTAAGGTTCCTTTCTATCCCCTTTTCTGTCAGTTGCTAGGAAAGGCGGACGGCTTCACAGGCGGAAGAGACCGATCCTTTCATTTTGGGATTCCTGAACACAAAATATTTGGGATGATTTCTCACCTTGCGGCAACGATGCCCGTGGCAGATGGTATAGCACTTTCAAATAGACTACGAGAGAATAACCAAATCAGCGTGAGCTTTTGTGGTGATGGTGCCACCAGTGAAGGTGATTTTCATGAGGCTTTAAACTTAGCCGGCGTATGGAAACTGCCTGTAATTTTCGTCATTGAAAACAATGGATATGGACTCTCTACTCCTGTTGAAGAACAATTTGCTTGTGAAAATCTTGTAGATCGTGCACTTGGATATGGCCTTGAAGGAATGCGTATTGATGGCAATAATTATTTTGAGGTCGCTGAATCCATACAAAAAGCCCGGTCTCTTGCACTTTCGGGTAAACCTGTCCTTATTGAAGCCAAAACATTCAGAATGCGCGGGCATGAGGAAGCCTCCGGTACATTTTATGTTGATGATGAGGAGTTTGAAAAATGGGCCCCCAAAGATCCGGTACTGCAATTCGAAAACTGGATGTCAGCAGAAGGGCACATCAGTGAATATTCAGAGATTGAAGCCATACGATATGAGATTGGGAAAACATTTGAACCATCTCTGCAGAAAGCACTTAAAGCCAAAGACCCTGTGTATGATGAATCCGTTGAACGCGTTCGTGCAGGACTAAAACCTTTTAAACCAAATTTAACCCCGGAGCATGAATCCTCATCTCAAACGTCAGAAAAGAGACCTGTTGATGCTATTCAGCTTGCTCATAAACAGGCATTTGACAGAGATGACAGTTTTCTTCTTATGGGCCAGGATGTAGCCGAGTATGGCGGCGTATTTAAGGTGTCAGAAGGATTTATAGAAAGATATGGAAAGGAGCGCATCAGAAATACCCCCATCATTGAATCAGGTGCACTGGGAGCCGCTATCGGACTGGCCATGGAAGGATTCAAGCCGGTTGTTGAAATGCAGTTTGCCGATTTCATCTCCTGCGGATTTAACCAGATTGTAAACAACCTTTCAAAAGGCAGCTACCGCTGGATGCCCTCATTGAATATAACGATTCGCGCTCCTCACGGGGGTGGTGTTGGCGCCGGACCTTTTCATTCCCAGTCACCCGAAAGTTGGTTCATGGGTCTGCCGGGTTTGAGAGTGCTCGTACCTTCTTCTGTTATAGATTTTCAAAACATGCTGTACACTGCACTCTTTGATCCAAATCCGGTACTTTTCTTCGAACATAAGAAACTGTACCGGAGTGTCAGAGAAGAAACACCTGATCATTGCGAATTCGTTGATTTGGAAACAGCCCGCATCGTTTCAGAAGGTCTTGACGCCACAATTGTTACGTATGGTATGGGCGTTGCCTGGGCAGCTGAAGCTGCGGAATTACAATCAAAAAGAGGAGTAGATATTGAAATAATCGATCTTCGGTCCCTCGCTCCCATCGACTGGTCAACAATCGAATCCTCGATTAAGAAAACCAACCGGGTTCTTCTCCTTGAAGAGCCTTCTGAGGTTTTGGGGCCCATGAGCGAAATCGCTGCAGGTATAGCCGAACGATTCTTTGCTCACCTTGACGCTCCGATCATCCGATGTTCATCTATCCACACTCCCATTCCATTCAGTAAGGAACTTGAAAAAGGGTATATGGCGAACTTCAGGCTTAATGAGAAGCTGGAGAAGTTGCTGGGGTACTAGCGCCCTCGTCCGACGACTTTGGGAAAAACCTAAACCAGGGGCTCTCAGCCCGCAGTCGTCTGACGAGTTTTACTGCCCCGAATCCTGGTTCCTGGCCACACTAACTCAAATCCCGGTTCCGGACTACACCAACTCGACAGTCGAAAAAAGCAATCGACAGTCGGGGGATCGGCCTCG
>Ga0209936_1000434_pt1 | contig 25475 bp, 22 predicted proteins | sample SalPonR1_A_D1_MG_FD_185694 | JGI IMG/M metagenome (GOLD analysis project Ga0209936, IMG submission 185694) | Salt pond soil microbial communities from South San Francisco under conditions of wetland restoration - Salt Pond MetaG R1_A_D1_MG... ... | reverse complement strand
CCCGTCCAGCACCTATATCCAGGAGCCCCCGTTCTTCCAGGGCATGGATCCCGAGGTGGCCCCGATCCGGCCGATCGAGGGGGCACGCGCGCTCGTGAAGGTGGGCGATTCGGTGACGACGGACCACATCAGTCCCGCCGGCGCGATCGCGCCGGACACCCCCGCGGGCCGCTACCTCAAGGAGCACGACGTCGCGCAGAAGGACTTCAACAGCTACGGCTCGCGTCGGGGCAACGACCGCGTGATGACCCGCGGCACGTTCGCCAACATCCGCCTCAAGAACCAGCTCGCGCCCGGGACCGAGGGCGGCTGGACGACGGACTTCTTGGACGGCGAGGTCAAGTTCATCTACGACGCGGCGCAAAGCTACCGGGACGCAGACGTTCCCACGATCGTGCTGGCCGGTCACGACTACGGCATGGGCAGCAGCCGCGACTGGGCGGCCAAGGGCACCTACCTGTTGGGCGCCAAGGCGGTCATCGCCGCGAGCTTCGAGCGCATCCACCGCTCGAACCTGATCGGCATGGGCGTGCTGCCGCTGCAGTTCGAGGCCGGCCAGGACGCCGACGCGCTGGGGCTCGACGGAACCGAGACGTACGCGATTCACGTCGACGACGATCTCGCGCCCCGGCAGGACGTGAACGTGACCGCCACGCGCGAAGACGGCTCGACCGTCGCGTTCACCGCTCGCTGCCGTCTGGACTCGCCGGTCGAGGTGGCGTACTACCGCAACGGCGGCATCCTCCACACGGTGCTGCGGCGCCTGTTCGAGGAGGCGCGGGCGGCGCAGGCCTAGGTCCGCGCCAGGACCGCCTCGCGTCCTGCGCGGGCTTCGCCCGGCGGCCGGCCCGGCCGCCGGGCGGCGTCGTACCTGCCCCCGGCCGCCGCGTCGGGCCGCGGGCGGAGTGCCGGGGATGTCACGTCGCACCGCCTCGGGCGTGGAGTACGCTCTTGGCATGCGAGAGTTCCTGGGGTTCGTCCTGTTCGCAGCGATCGTCTTCTTCGCCGTGGGCGAGACGGTGGGATGGAACGTCGGCGTCGCCGGCTCGACCCCCGTGTTCGTCTACAAGCGCGACGGCGGCGCGTCCACCGCACGACGCACGATTCAGCGCGATGCGATGCCGATCGAGGTGGAAGGCCGGGTGCGCGACGGCCAGGTCCGGGTCCAGATCGTCTACCAGGACACCGGAAGCTTCCAGACCAACCGCTCGGCCGAGCCGCCCGAGCTCGTGTTCGAGGAGACGTACCAGCGTGGACAGCGCATCGCGATCGACGAGGTGTTCGACGAAGGGCGCGGCGAGTACACCATCGACCTCACCTTCAGCGGAGCGACCGGACTGTTCCGCGTCGTCGTGCCCGACAACAGCCAGCTCTGACCCCGGCCGGGTGCGTAGCGACGGGGCTGCGGCATGACGTCGGACCGGCGTCTCGCTGCCTCGTCGCCGCGGCGCGTCGCGATAGGGCGTGTCGCGATCCCGCGTGTCGTGGTCCAGAGCGTCGTGGCGGCGGCCCTGCTCGTCCTGCCCGGCTTCGGCTGGGCCGGGCAGCTCGTCCGCGTGCTGCTCGAGGACGGGCTCGCCAGCGCGGTGGTGGCGCTGAGCGGGCCCCACGAGGTCCGAACGGTGCGCGGCGTCCGGAGCGGCACGGCCTCGCTGACGTGGCCGCTGGCGGTAGATGAGGGCGGCATCGTGTCGGACGGCGCCGAGGTCGGACCGTGGCTGGAGCTCCTGCCCGAGAACGGCGTCGTGCGCAGGGACGGTCGCGCCTACCGCGGGGGTCTCCGCGTCGAGGTGCACGAGGGCGCGTTGCGCATCGTCAACCTCGTCGATCTCGAGGCGTACCTGAGGGGCGTGGTGCCCTCCGAGATGCAGGCGGAGTGGCCGATGGAGGCGCTGAAAGCGCAGGCCGTCGCCGCCCGGAGCTACACGCTGGCTTCGCTGGACCCCGGCGCGGAGTACGACGTGTGCTCCACCGACGCCTGCCAGGTCTACCGCGGGATGGAGGTCGAGCACCCGCGCAGCGACCGGGCCGTGGCGGACACCGAAGGGATCGTGATCGCCTGGGCGGGAGCGCCCGCGATCGCGTACTACCACGCCGACTCGGGCGGCTCGGTGGCCTCGTCGGCCGAGGTGTGGGGGCGCGACGTCCCCTACCTGCGTGGCCGCACCGACGTGCCGAGCGGTTCGCCGCACCGCGGCTGGACGGCGCGCATCGCGCCGTCGGCGCTGAGTGGCGCCCTGGCGAGCGAGGGACGCTCGGTCGGAACGCCGAGCGGGCTCACGATCCTGGCGCGGAGCGCCTCGGGCCGCGTGTCGCGCGCCGAGATCGCCGGCAGCGCCGGCTCGCTGGTCGTGTCGGGACCCACGCTCACGCGCGTGCTGCGGCGCGTCGGACTCAAGTCGACGCGAATCTCGAGCGTCGCCCCGCTCACCGTGCGGGGCGACGGCTGGGGCCACGGCGTGGGGATGAGCCAGTACGGCGCGCGCGCGCTGGCGGCGAGCGGCTACGACTACGGCCGCATCCTGGCGTACTACTACCCGGGGGTCGGTCTGCAGCGCAGGATCTACCGCGCCTCGAACTGACGGGCCCAGGCGCGAGAGGGCGCGCCGCCTCCCGGGATCGTCAGCCTCGCGCCAGCTTCACGGCGGCCAGCAGGTCGCCCACCTCGCCCGAGCCCGCCTCGAAGTCCGCCTGGCAGCGCCTCAGGTAGTTCTCGAGCACCGCATCTCCGGTCGCGTCCAGCGCGCTACGGACGCCGGAGAGCAGGGTCAGGATCTCGCGGCACGACCGCTCCTCGTCCACCATCCGCTGAAGCCCGCGTACCTGCCCCTCGAGCCGTTTGAGCCGGTTCAGGATGCGCTTCTTCTCGGCCGGGTCGATCGCGAACGGAACGCTGGCTCGCGGCTGGTCGGCGTTCGGGGGGATCGTGTCCATCGGGTCCTCCTGATCGGGGCGGAGCGAAGGGTGGCGCGGCGCGGTGGCCGGCTTCCCGGGCGGAGCTGTCGACACGACATGATACCCATGGGGGGTACCGAACGTCGTGTGCCGGACGTCGGTCGCATGCGTCGACCGGCCGGGGCGACCTGCTACGCTGCCCTCGTGATCGACGCACGAGCACAGTCGAAGCGGGGACCCTGGACGCGAGGACCGTCGTGAGGGCGTACAAGGGCGTGGTGTCCGGCAACGTCGTTCGCCTCGACGAGGGCGTGCGCCTGCCCGACGGAGCGGTCGTCACCGTGACCGTGGGCGAGGCCGAGCTGGTCAGGGCCGCGTTGCGCTCGGCGCTGCGCCGCAACGCCCGGCGCCGCAGTCGTGCCCGGCTGCGGCCCACGCCGGCCGGCGGCGGCGCGTGAGCCGACTGATCCTCGTTCCGACGCCGATCGGCGCCCTCCACGACATCACCCTCCACGCGCTCGACGTCCTGCGGAACGCGGACGTGGTCGCGGCCGAGGACACGCGCCGCAGCGGGAACCTGCTGACGCACCACGGCATCACGACGCCGCTCGTCCGGCTGGACGCGCACACCGTCGCCTCGCGAGGACCCGCGGTGCTGAACGATCACGCCACCGTGGCGTACGTGAGCGACGCCGGAACGCCCGGCGTCAGCGATCCCGGCGCGGACCTGCTGCGACTGGCGCTCGCCGCGGGTCACGAGGTCGAGGCGCTTCCCGGCCCGACCGCGTTCGTGCCCGCCCTCGTCCTGTCCGGCCTTCCCCTCGCGCGGTTCTCGTTCGACGGGTTCCTGCCGCGCAAGGGTGGCGCCCGCCGCAAGCGGATCGCCGCGATCGTGCGCAGGGACCATCCGACCGCGATCTACGAGGCCCCTTCGCGCGTGGCTGCGACGCTGGCGGACCTGGCCGAGGCGTGCGGCGAATCGCGGCCCGCGAGCGTGAGCCGCGAGCTCAGCAAGAAGCACGAAGAGACCGCTCGTGGCTCGCTGGCCGAGCTGGCCGCGCGGTTCGCCCGGACCTCGCCTCGCGGCGAATGCGTGATCGTCGTCGGTGGCCGCGAGGAGGAGGCGGCAGACGAGGACGCGCCAGAAGGGGACGCGCTGGCCGCCGCGCTCGCGTCGGCCGGCGTGACGGGTCGCACGCTGCGCGACGCCCTCCGAGCGCTGGGCGTGCCCCGCAACGACGCCTACCGTCTGGCGCTGGACGCGCCTGCGCCGGAGGAGCCCGGCCGGTAGGCCGGCGGCCGCCGCGCGGCCGGCGACCCTGCTATCCTCGTGGGCGGCGTGCTCCGCCCTGCGCGGGACGTCCGCACCAGGCTTCCCCCGCACGAGGTTTCGCGCGTACAAGGTGCCCCCATGACCCAGCCCTCCTCGACCCGAAGCGTCCCCCAGGGCGCGTCCGATCCGGCTTCCGCCGCTGCCGCGACGACCTCCGTCACCGGCGTGCGGGAGCTCGGCCTGCCGTCGGTCGCGCGCCTGGCGCGCTTCGCCCGGCACCCGGGCGAAGCGCTGCTGCTGACGACCGCCGAGCGGGCGGAGCGCTTCGCGGACGCGGACGCCTATCACGTCGCGACGGCGTTCGATCCCGACCTGGACGCCTGGAGCGACCGGCCCCGGAAGGTCGTGCTCACCCTCGATCATGCGCTCCGCGCGTTTCCACGCGATCCGGAGCGGTACCGCCTGGCGTTCGAGGTGGGTGGCGCCCACCCGCGCGACGGGCTGCTCACGACCCTGGACGCGTTCGGCTACCCCCGCGACGAGACGCCCGGGACCGCCGTACACGGTGACAGCGTCACGATCTTCCTGGCCGACGACCCCGAAGGGCCACAGCTGCGCCTCGGATTCTTCGGTGACGAGCTCGACGAGCTGCGCCTGAACGGCCGCGAGGCGACGACGTACGTCCTTTCGCCGCGTCGCGACGCGCCGCTGTTCGAGGAGGACGAGGAAAGCTGGGACGCCAAGGTGCTCGAGGCGCTGCCCGGCACCGTCTTCCTGGACGTCCCCGAGCTGTACGCGGGGACCGCGTCGGAGCCCGAGGCCGCCTGGCTCTGGAGCCACCTGGCCGAGCGCCAGGTGGTGTCGTTCGGGCGCGATCCGCTGGCACTCGAAGCGGCGTCGTCGTCGCTCGCTCCGCTGCCGTACTACCGGGCGCGCCTGGACGAGTTCGCGGCGGACGCCGAAGGCTGGCTGCGGGACGGGTACGCCGTCACGCTGCTGCTGCGCTTCGAGCGGACCGGTCGCTACCTGACCGAGAAGGCGATCGGGCACCTGGCCCATCGCTGGGGGAACGGCGTGTCCGACCGGAAGGGCGAGCTCACGCTGGCGCTGGCCGGCCGGCCCGAGGGCGGCTACCGCGACGACGCGCGGCGCGAGGTGGTCCTCACCGAGGACCTGCTCTACGGGCATCAGGGCGGACGGAAGCTCCGGCGGCTTCCCGGTCGGGCGGTGCAGGACGCCAGCCAGCTCACGGTCGGGGACTACCTGATCCATCCCGACCACGGCGTGGCGCTGTTCCAAGGACTCGAGTCGCGGCAGGTGCTGGGCGTCGCCCGCGACTACCTGAAGCTGCGCTACGCCGGCGAGGGCCGGCTGTTCCTGCCGGTCGAGCAGCTGCCACTGCTGCGGCGCCACCCGGGCACGTCGGACGTGCCGCCCAAGCTGTCCACGCTGGGCACGAACGAGTGGTCGCGAGCGAAGGAGAAGGCGCGCGTCAGCGCCCAGGAGCTGGCCGCCGAGCTGATCAAGACGTACGCCAAACGTCAGGTCAGTCAGGGCACCGCGTTCCCGCCGCAGCCCGAGTGGGACCCGCTGGTCGAGAAGAACTTCCCGTTCGTGCTGACGCCCGACCAGGCGACCTCGGTGCGCGACACGCTGACCGACATGGAGCGGTCGATCCCGATGGACCGCCTCATCAGCGGCGACGTCGGCTTCGGCAAGACGGAGGTGGCGATCCGCGCCGCGATGCGGGCGGTGGCCAACGGACACCAGGTCGCCATGCTGGTGCCGACGACGGTGCTGGCGAAGCAGCACTACGACACGGTCGCCGAGCGGGTCGAGGGGCTTCCGGTGAACGTCGCGCTGCTGTCTCGGTTCACGAGCGACGCGGCCGCCCGTGCCGCGCTGGCGGGGCTGGCGGACGGCACGGTGGACGTCGTGATCGGCACGCACCGCCTTCTGAACGAGGGGATCCGCTACAAGAGCCTCGGGCTGCTGATCATCGACGAGGAGCACCGCTTCGGCGTGGGGCAGAAGGAGAAGCTCAAGGCGCTGCGCGCCAACCTCGACGTGCTGTCGCTGTCGGCCACGCCGATCCCGCGCACGCTGTACATGAGCCTGGTGGGGCTGCGCGACGTCAGTCAGATCATGACGCCGCCCGAGGGCCGCCAGCCGATCCAGACGGTGCTGCAGCCGTACGATCCGATGACGGTGCGGAGCGCGATCGTGCACGAGCTCGAGCGCGGCGGCAAGACGTACTACATCCACGACCGGATCGGCTCGATGTCGATGCGGGCCCGCACGCTGCAGCAGCTCGTGCCCGAGGCGCGCATCGGGGTGGCGCACGGGCAGATGGCCGCGGACGAGCTCGAGGCGATCATGCTGGGCTTCGAGGAGGGCGCGTTCGACGTGCTCCTGGCCACGACCATCGTCGAGTCGGGCCTGGACGTCGCCGGCGCGAACACGCTGATCATCGAGCGTGCCGACCGCCTGGGCCTGGCGCAGCTCTACCAGCTGCGCGGCCGCGTGGGGCGCCGCCAGACCGAGGCGTGGGCGTACCTGCTCTACCCCGGGCGCCTCACCGAGCAGGCGCAGCGGCGGCTGTACGCGATCGCCGAGCTGAACGACCTGGGCTCGGGGCACCTGCTGGCCGAGAAGGACATGGAGATCCGCGGCGTGGGGAACCTGCTCGGTCCCGAGCAGCACGGGCACGTCAGCGCCGTCTCGCTGGAGGTCTACACCGAGCTCCTCGCCGAGGAGGTCGCGAAGCTCAAGGGTGAGGAGAAGGCTGCGGCGCGTCCCGCCGTGTCGCTGGACCTGAACGTCGATGCCAGGCTGACGCCGGCGTACCTGCCGAACGACGACGAGCGGATCGCGTTCTACGGACGCCTCGCGGAGGCCGAGGGCCTGGCCGAGGTGAGCCGCATCGCGCGCGAGCTTCGCTCGGCCCGCGGTCCGTTCCCGCCCGAGGTGAAGGCGTTCCTGGAGCTCGTCAAGCTGCGCCTGCTGGCCGAAGGCAAGGGCGTCGCCGCGATCAGCGAGCACATGACGGACGTCCAGGTGTCGTTCCGCGCCAACTTCGACGAGCTCGACTACGACCCGCGCAAGCTCAGGGACCTGCCGTTCACGGCGGAGGCGACGCGCTACCCGCCCGGCTTCTCGGTCAAGAAGCGGGGGTTGGCGTCTGCCGATCTGCCCCAGTCGCTGCAACAGCTGCTGTACGTCGTGGGCTGAGGCGGGCGAGCGCGTCGCGAGGCGGCCGGTACGGCGTCGCCCGCGAGCATCGTCATCGGGCGGGCACGGCGCGAACGAGATCGGGTCCGCTCACGAGGAGCGGACCCGAAGGTTCGTCGATGTCGATCGTTCGGTCAGAAGTCGAAGTGGTAGTTCACGCCGAGTCGGGCGTCGAACCCGAATCCGCCTTCGTCCGTCGCATCGTCGCCATCGATGTCGAACCCGAGCGACGGGCCGACCTCGAGAAAGACGCCGAGCTCTTCGATGCCGATGTCGCCGAGCCGGTACTCGCCACCGACGAGCGCCTTGACCGCGACGGCCTTGCCGAACACCAAGCCGGCGCCGCCGCCGACGTACACGTTCACGGGCACCTCGCCGGTGTCGACGTCGAGGCCGTACAGCGCGTCCGCACCGAACGAAGCGCCGTCGGCGCCTGCGTAGGCGTAGCCCACGTTCACGCGGACGTCCAGGCCATCGGTGACGATGTCCTCGACGCCGAAGTGCAGCGCGGCGCCGGGGTAGCCGCCGCTCAGGCCGACCCAAGCTCCGGTCTGGGCGAACGCGGCTCCACTGCCGAGCACGAGAGCGGCCAGCAGGCCGAACAGGAGATTGCGCATGGGATCCCTCCAAAGGAACACGAGATTCAGGGCACGGATACGGCGCCCCGTCTTTCGCGACTCTAGCACGGGCCGAAAACCCCCACAAGTACGGAAATTCGCATACGAACCGACGTAGACGGCGTTTCTGCGTCAGCCGCCACGGCTCCGCTCGCGGTAGCGGCGCTGTGCATCCCGCGTTCTGGGCGTGGCCTCGTTGCACGCCGGCAGCTCTCCGTGCCGCGCCAGGTGGCGGACCAGCAGGTCCGCCTCCTCGGCTTGAGGCACACGGCTCTCCGCCATGCGCCAGTACGCAGCGTGCCGAGCCACGCAGCCGTCCGCGGCGAGGTGCTGGCGGATCCGGCTCGGGACGTCGCGGGCCGACTGGCCGACGTAGATCGTCCGGCGCCGTTCGTCCGCGATCTCGTACACTCCGGGCGCCGGATCGCGACCCCGGCGCTGGGGCAACGCGCTCAACGACCGCCAGCGCGCGAAGATCGGCACGTCAGCCGTCGTAGCCCAGCTCGCGCAGCGCCTCGGTGTCCATCCGCCAGTCGCGGCGGACCACGACCTCCAGATCGAGGAAGATCTTCTGGTCCAGGAAGATCTCGAGCTGCTTGCGGGCGGTCCGACCGATCTCGCGGATCATCCGTCCGCCGTGGCCGATCACGATCGGGCGGTGCTGCGGCTTCTCGACCCAGATCTCGGCCTGGATGATGAGCGGCTGTTCCGCCTCCTCGTCCGCGTCGATCCACTCGTCCACCTTCACCGCCACGGTGTAGGGGAGCTCCTGGTAAAGGTGCGTCATGGCGCTCTCGCGGATCAGCTCGCCGGCCCACTGCTCGCGCGACTGGTCGCTCCGCAGGTTCTCGGGGAAGTAGTACGGCGACTCGGGCAGCATGTCCAGCAGATCGTCGCGAAGCTCGTACACCGCCTTCGGATCGTTCTGGGCCGAGAGCATGTAGCGGCGCGTGATGTTCGCTCCCAGCTCGGCGTACAGCTCCATCGCCTCCTCCGGGTACTTCGCGACGTCCAGCTTGTTGCCGATGAGGAACACCGGCGTGGCCGGATCGATGCCGCGGAGCAGGCGAGCGACGTCCCTGTCCTCGTCGCCGGGAGGTCGTCGCAGGTCGACGACCCAGAGCACGACCTCGACGTCCGCCACCGCCCCGCGGATCTCGCGGGACATGAAGGTGTCCAGCGCGGTGCGTCCCTTGTGGAGCCCCGGGGTGTCGACGAACACCAGCTGGCGGCGGGCGGGAACGTCGGTCCAGATGCCGCGCACGCCGCGCCGGGTGGTCTGGGGCTTGGGGCTGATCGGCGCGACCTTCACGCCCAGCACCGTGTTCAGCAGCGTCGACTTGCCGACGTTGGGCTTGCCGAGGATCGCGACGAAGCCCGACCGCATGGGGGTGACGGGCACGTCCTCGTCCGGCTCGAGCGCGTCGATGCGGACCTCGGCGTCGATCGCCGGCGTGCCCTCGCTCCGCGTCTCGACGTGGACGTCGACGCGGGCGTCGGGAATCGTCTCCTGCGCCGGCGCCTCGTCGGGAACGGCGTCGGCCCGATCTTCGGCGCCGCCGTCGACGACGCGGTTCTCGCCGTCGGGCCGGTCGCGGTCCGTCTCGTCGTGGTCGCGTGGGGTGCGTTCGTTCAGATCGTCAGCGAAGTCGGTCATGACTTCCTCCCGTCGGCGCCGCGGTCTTCGTCCCCGTGCACGGAGCGCGTCCCGGTTCGGGAGTCGCGGACCGCGCCTGGGCCTGCACGACGAAGGGCCCCTTCCGGGGCCCCTCGCGGCGGTTGGTTGCGGGGACAGGATTTGAACCTGTGACCTTCGGGTTATGAGCCCGACGAGCTACCAGACTGCTCCACCCCGCGGCGGCGCAAAGACAAGTATAGACGAGGCGGTCAAGGTACGTCAAGGCCACCGTGATCATCGCCACGGTCATGGTCGACCGAGCCTCCCGCCGGCGTCGTTCCGGGGTACGGCTCGCCAGCGGCGCAGGCGGCGACCTCCAGGCGCAGGTCGGTGATCGCCGGCGCGTCGCCGCAGATGGCGCAGCCGGGCCGGCGAGCCAGCACGACCCGCTGCTGCGCCCAGGCGGCCAGGTCGACGTGGAGCAGGCCGTGCGGCGCAGCGCCGCCGAGTCCCGCGACGGTGCGGATCGCCTCGAGCGCCATCCACGCGCCGATCACGCCGGCGGCCGGACCCAGCACGCCCACCTCGGCGCACGAGGGGATGGACCGCGGCGAGGGCGGCTCGGGGTAGAGGCAGCGGTAGCACGGAGCGTCGCCCCCAGCCAGCCTCGCGACCTGACCCTCGAGCCGGGAGACGGCGCCGAACACCAGCGGCTTGCCTTCGAGCACGCACGCGTCGCTGACCAGGTAGCGCGTCGCCGGATTGTCGCTGGCGTCGACGATGACGTCGTGATCCCGCACCAGGGCGCGACCGTTCGCCGGCTCGAACGCCTCCTCCACGCCGTGGGCGCGCAGCTCGGGATCGACCTCGCGGGCACGCTCGGCCGCCAGCGCGGCCTTGGCCCGTCCGACGTCCGCGTCGCGGTAGAGGATCTGGCGATGCAGGTCGGCACGCCGCACGACGCCCGGATCCACGACCGTGAGCCGCCCGACGCCCGACCCCGCGAGGTACGCGATCGCCGGAGAGCCCAGACCGCCCGCACCGATCACCAAAACCGACGCGTTTGCCAGCGCGGCCTGGCCCTCCGGGCCCAGCTCGGGCAAGACCAGCTGACGCGCGAACCGCTCGCGGCGGCGCTCGGGTATCGCTGCGTACAGCATCTACGTCGGGTCGGCGCCCAGCAGCTCGAGCACCAACGGTGGCGCCTCGGCGTGCTCGGCGATACGGATGGCGCCCATCAGCGCAGCGCGTGCCTCGTCGAGGCCCCGACCGTCGCGGTGGACGACCGTCGCGACCGCCTCGCCCCGACGTACCGGGTCGCCGATCTTGGCGTGAAGCTCCACGCCGACGCCCAGGTCCACCCGATCGTCCTTCCGCGTGCGTCCCCCGCCCAGCAGCCGCACCGCCCGGCCCACGCGGAGCGCGTCCAGGTCGGCCAGCACGCCGTCCTCGGGAGCGGCGATCTCGACGCGGTCCGGCGCCAGCGCCAGCGCGTCCGGGGCGTCCAGGTCGCCTCCCTGGGCCTCGATCCAGCGATCGAACCGGCGCCGGGCCGAGCCGTCGTCCAGCGCGGCTTCGATCCGCTCCGGGCTCGCGTCCAGTCCCGATGCTTCGAGGACCTCGCCGGCGAGGACCACGACCAGCTCGCGCAGGTCGGCCGGGCCGCCGCCGTCCAGCGCGGCGATCGCCTCGCGCACCTCGAGCGCGTTGCCGACCGCCGAGCCCAGCGGCTGTTCCATGCCCGAGAGGACCACGCGGACGTTGCGCCCGGAGTGCCTGCCGATCGCCCGCATCGTTCGGCCCAACGCGCGGCCCTGCTCGGCGTCCGCCATGAACGCGCCGCGCCCCACCTTGACGTCCAACACGATCGACGCGGCGCCGCCGGCCAGCTTCTTGCTCATCACGCTCGCTGCGATCAGCGGCAGCGAGGCGACCGTCGCCGTGGCGTCGCGCAGCGCGTAGAGCACCTTGTCGGCGGGCGCCATCTCGCCCGACTGGCCCGCGACGACGACGCCGATCTCGCGCGCCTGGCGCAAGAACGCATCGTCGTGAAGCGAGGTCCGGTAGCCGGGAATGCTCTCGAGCTTGTCGACCGTTCCGCCCGTGTGCCCGAGCCCCCGACCGGACACCTTCGCGACCGTCGCGCCGCAGGCGGCCAGCAGCGGCGCCAGGACCAGCGTGGTCTTGTCGCCGACGCCCCCCGTGGAGTGCTTGTCGACGGTGTGCGGGAGGCCCTGGAGGTCCAGCCGATCGCCGCTGGCGGCCATCGCATCCGTGAGAACGGACGTCTCCTCGTCGCTGAGACCGCGGAAGAACACGGCCATCAGCCACGCCGCCGCCTGGTAGTCGGGGATCTCGCCGCGCGCGACGCCGCCGACGAAGGCGCGCAGGTCGGTGTCGGTGTGCGTGCCGCCGTCGCGCTTCGCCTCGATGAACGTGGGTACGTGCATGACGCCACTCTAGCGCAGCGGTAGCGAGCTCCCGTTCCCGTCGGAACGGCAGCGGCTACGCGTCCGAAGCGTCCCGAGCGGCGTCCGCGCCGGCGGCCCGTGCCGACAGGGCGGCGCGCGCCTCTTCGGCCTCGTTCCACGGCCGCCTGCCGTCGGCACGCTCCAGCGTCGTCTCGTGTCCCTTCCCGGCCAGCAGGACGATGTCGCCGGGACGGGCGCGACGGACCGCTTCGCGGATCGCGTCCCGCCGGTCGGCGATCCGCTGGAAGGTCACGCCCTCCTGCCCCCCCGCCGCCCGTGCGCCACCCGCGAGCTGCTGCAGGATCGTGTCGGGGTCCTCGCTGCGGGCGTCCTCCTCGGTGAAGATCGCGAGGTCCGCGCCGGCGGTCGCGGCGGCGCCCAGCGGAGCGCGCTTGCCCGGATCGCGCTCGCCGGCGGCGCCGACCACGACGATGCGGCGGCCGCCCGCCGGCGCGGCCGCAGCCAGCGCCTTCGCCAGCGCGGGCGCCGTGTGCGCGAAGTCCACGATCACCGCGAACGGCTCGGCCTGGACGATCTGCATCCGGCCGGGCACGCCGGGAAAGGTGGCCAGACGCGCGACGGCGTCGTCGACGTCCAGGCCCTCGTGCGCCGCGGCGGCCAGCGCCGCCACGGCGTTCCAGGCGTTGTAGCCGCCCACCATGGGGAGCCGTGCTTCGTGCTCGGCCCCGTCCGGCGCGCCGACATGAAGCGAGAGACGTCCACCCTTCGGGCTCACCGCGAGCAGCCGCCAGTCGGCGGAGGGGTGCTCGCCGTAGCTGGTCGATGCGGGCGCCTCGGCCGCGAAGAAGGCGTACGCGTCGTCGTCGCGGTTCAGGATCGCGTGCGGCGCGCGGCGCACCAGCTGCGCCTTGGCGTCGCGATAGGTGGCGAGGTCGCCGTGGAAGTCGAGGTGCTCGGGCGACAGGTTCGTCCACACCGCCAGGGCGTACGCGACCTCGTCGAGGCGGCGAAGCGCCAGTCCGTGCGAGCTCGACTCGAGCACCACGTGGGTCGCGCCGTGATCCACGGCTTCGGCCAGGAACGCCTGCACCACGTCCGCCTCCGGTGTCGTGAACGCGCCGGTCGTGGCGGGCTCCGTGGGCCCCAGCCGCGTCATCGCGGTCGAGGCCAGGGCGGTGGGGGACGCGCCGCTCAGCAGCCACCAGAGCAGCGCCGAGGTGGTCGTCTTGCCGTCCGTGCCGGTCACGCCGATGACGCGGGTGCGGCGCGAGGGGCGGCCGTGCACCACCGCCGCGAGGCGAGCGACGGCGGCGCGGTCGTCGGGGACGCGCAGGTACGGCACGCCCCGGAGGGCGTCGCGCGGGGGATCGTCGCGGGCGCCCGCGACCAGCGCCGCGCCCGCGTCCACCGCGTCGGCCACGAATCGGTGCCCGTCGACGCGGGCGCCGCGGCGAGCCACGAAGACGGCGCCCGGTCGGACGCGGGCGGCGTCCTGCACGACGCCGGTGACGACGGTGTCGGGCAGCGTACGGGCGACGCCTGCGAGCTCCGGGTAGGCGGAACGGATCAGGTCGCGCAGGCGCACGTCGCGGACCCCGCCCTCAGCCCCGGACCAGCGGCGGCACCAGGCCGTGCGGCTCGAGCAGCGCGAACGTCCGCTGCTGATCGGCGACCGAGCCGACGAAGTCGAGGTCGTCGGCGGGAACGACGACGACCCGCGACAGCTCGTACTCGCTCACGAACGCGTCGTACAGCTCGTTCAGCCGCTCCAGGTAGCTCTCGGCGATGTCGGTCTCGTAGCCGCGACCGCGTAGCGCGATCCGCGCCTGCAAGGTCGGGACGGAGGCCCGAAGGTAGACGAGCAGGTCGGGCGGCCGCAGCGTGGCGGCGATCGCCTCGTACATCCTGCGGTAGCTCGCGTGGTCGCGGTCGTTCAGCACGCCGTCGCGCCAGAGGGCGCGCGCGAACACGGCGGCGTCCTCGTAGATCGTCCGGTCCTGGATCACGCGCTCGCCCGGATTGACCTGCCGGAGGTGCTGGCGGAGTCGCTCGGCCAGGAAGAACATCTGGGAGTGGAACGCCCAGCGCGGCATGTCGCGGTAGAAGTCGGGCAGGTACGGATTCTCGTCGACCGACTCGTAGATCGGCTCCAGCCGGTAGCGGTCGGAGAGGAGTCGCGTCAGGCTGGACTTCCCGACGCCGATGTTTCCTGCTACGGCTACGTACACGTCTGCTCAGGCGACCTTGGCGAGCTGGAGAACGTCGGCCAGAACCGCGTCCCGGTCCGCTTCCGAGGCGACGAAGTCGACGTCGGACGCCTCGATCACGTGCAGCGGGTAGGGACAGTGCTCGAACCAGGCGTCGTACGCCCGGCCCAGCCGACGGAGGTACTCGGGATCCATGTCCCGCTCGAACGGTCTGGCCCGCTGCGCGATCCTGGGCAGCAGCAGCTCCGGATCGGCGCGGAGGTAGACCACCAGGTCGGGCGGCGCCAGCTTCGGCCGCAACGACCGGTACAGGTCCTGGTAGAGCTCCCACTCGTCACCCTGCAGGTTCAGCGATGCGAAGATCCAGTCCTTGTCGAACAGATAGTCGGCGACGACGTGGCGAGCGAACAGCGATCCCTGCCCCAGCTCCTGCGACTGCTTGAATCGCGAGAGGAGGAAGAACGATTGGGTGCTGAACGCGTAGCGTCCAGGGTCCTGGTAGAAGGACGCCAGGAACGGGTTCTCCTCGACCACCTCGAGCACCTGCCGCGCGCCGATCGCTTCGGCCAGCAGCCGCGTCAGGCTCGTCTTTCCGACCCCGATGGGACCCTCCACCACGATGTTCGCCATGCCACCTCCGCCTCAGGGAGGCGAGGATACCCCAGCCGGCGCCCGCGGGCCGGGAACGCCGCGGCGACGCCGCGGTCACCTCCGGACGGGGGCTCGCGGGGCCCTATGCTAGACTCCGCCCAGGACATGGAAGACGAAGACACCCCTCCCAGTCGATCGCGGCTCCCGTCGACACCCACGCTCCTCCTGCTCTTGCTGATCGTGATCGCGGCGCCCGCCGCGGCGCTCGCTCAGTCGCCGGCCGACGCCGCCGGCGGCGTTTCGTTCGGGCAGATCGCCCTGCTCATGGTCCTTCTCGTTCTTTCCGGCGTCCTGTCGGGCTCCGAGACGGCGCTGACGGCGCTGGGCGAGTGGAAGATCCGTCAGCTGCGCGAGGAGGGCCTCGATCCGAGCGGCGCGTTCGCGCTGCTCGAGGCGCAGCCCACGCGCTTCATCACCACCCTGTTGATCGGCAACAACCTCGTCAACATCGCGGCGACCGCGCTGGTCACGCAGATGTCGATCCAGCTCTCGCGCCAGTACGGCTTCGGCGAGTCGCTGGCCGTCGGCTCGGCGACCGGGATCATGACGCTGCTGGTTCTCGTCTTCGGCGAGATCACCCCCAAGTCGATCGCCGTCCACAACGCCGTCGGGTTCAGCCGGCTGGTCATCCGTCCGGTCTGGGCGCTGTCGATCGTGCTCTACCCGGTCGGGCGCTTCTTCGCCTGGATCACGACGCTGATCCTGCGTGCGATCCGCCTGGAGCCCACGACCACCCCCCTGATCACCGAGAACGAGCTGCGCCTGATGCTGCGGAGCGCCGAGGAGTCGGGCGTGATCGAGGCGCAGGAGGAGCAGATGATCAAGGGCATCATCGACCTCGAGGAAACCGTCGTGCGGGAGGTGATGACGCCGCGCGTCGATGTCGTCGCCGTCTCCGAGGACGCCGGCCTCGACGAGATGCTGGCGCTGGTCACGGAGCACGGCTACAGCCGCCTGCCGGCGTACGCGGGCAGCATCGACGACGTGCGCGGGATCGCCTACGCCCGCGACCTGCTGCCGTACCTCGGCCGGCCCGAGGCGCTGGCGTCCACACGGGTGGCCGACCTGATGGGCCCGCCGCAGTACGTCCCAGAGACGCTCTCGGTCCTCGCCCTGCTGCGCGACATGCGACACCGTAAGGTCCACATGGCGGTCGTCGTCGACGAGTTCGGGGGGACCAGCGGCCTGATCACGCTCGAGGACATCATCGAGGAGATCACCGGCGAGATCTACGACGAGACCGACGAGGAGGAGGCCGAGGACATCGTCGCCGCCGCCGACGGCGAGTACGTGGTGCAAGGCTCGGCGAACCTCGACGAGGTCGGCGACGCGCTCCGCATCGTGTTCGAGGACGACGGCGAGTACGACACGCTGGCCGGGTTCCTGATCGCCCGGTTCGGCTCGATCCCCCGGGTCGGCGACGCGCTGGAGTACGGTGGCGCCCGCTTCGAGGTGCTCGAGGGCGACGAGCGCCGCGTGAGCAGCGTTCGCGTCACCCTCGAGGAGCACGAGCCGGAAGACGCCGCGGACGCCGGTCCGGGGGCGACGAACGGCGGACGGTCCGAGGCGACGCTGTCTCGGTGACGGGCGTCGGCGCACGGCGCGTGACCGGACGCCTCCGGCCCGGACGCGTCCGGCCCGGACGACCCGCGCCGGACGACCGACGCCTGAAGGACCGTGCTACGACGGCCGGTAGCGACGCACGACGCGCCCGCCCAATCGGGTGAGCAGCTCGTAGGAGATCGTGCCGATCCGGGCCGCCAGCTCGTCCGCGCCCGGGCCGCCCGCCCCGAACAGCACGGCGCGGTCTCCGACCGTCACGTCGCCGTGGCCGACGTCCACCATCAGCTGGTCCATGCACACCGTGCCCACCACCCGGCAGCGGCGTCCGTTCAGCGCGACCTCGCCGAGGTTCGTGAGCGCCCGGGGATAGCCGTCGGCGTACCCGAAACGGACGGTCGCGACGGTCGTGTCGTCGGGCGCTCGCCAGCGCTGACCGTACGAGACGGGGTCGCCGCGTTTCACCGACTTGACGAACACGACCGGCGCCGTGAGCGTCAGGACACGCTCCAGGTCGGTCGCGGCCGTCGCGAGCTCCGGCCCGGGCGCGTAGCCGTACACCGACAGACCGGGGCGCACCAGGTCGTAGTGCGTGGCGGGCCACGCAAGCAGCGCCGCGCTGTTCGCCGCGTGGCGGACCTCCGGCAGCAGGCCCGCGGCGTCGAGGTCGGTCAGCGCCGCCTCGAACGCGCGGCGCTGACGCTCGGTGACGTCGCGCGACGGCTCGTCCGCGCAGGCGAAGTGGGTCCAGACGCCGGCCAGCCGGAGCCCGTCCGCGGCGTCGACGGCGCGGGCGATCCGGACGGCGTGCCCCGCCGCCAGGCCCAGCCGACCCATCCCGGTGTCGACCTTGAGGTGGACCTTGGCGGGTGGGGCGTCGACACCCAGCTCGTGGCGCGCCGCCGCCACCGCGGCGACGTCGTTCAGGTCGGTCACGGTCAAGTCCACCCGCGCGGCGATCAGGCGCGACAGGGCCGGACCCCGGAGCGGACCGAACACCAGGATCCGCCCGCCGATGTCGCCGGCTCGCAGGCGCCCGGCCTCTTCGGGCGTGGCGACGCCCAGCCAGCCGACGCCCGCATCGGCCAGGGCGCGCGCGACGGGGAGCAGCCCGTGCCCGTAGGCGTCCGCCTTGACGGCGACGAGCATCGAGACGCTCGGCCCGGCGCGCTCGCGTAGCCGCGCGACGTTGCGGCGGAGCGCACCCAGATCGATCTCGGCGACGGGAGTCATCGCGTCGGACCCCGTCGCGTCGGACCCCGTCGCGTCGGACGCGACGTCGCCATCGGGCACGTCCCGCCCGCCGGGGCCGGTCACGCGCGCTCCCTCATCCGCGGCCCGCGTCCGTCCTGCGCTCGACCCAACGCAGCATGCTGGAGGCGCTGAGCGTGAGGACCACGTACACCACCGCGGCGCTGTTGTAGGGCGGGAACAGGTTCAGCGTCGCGGCGCCGAACTCGCGCGCCTTCTGCGTCACGTCGCCCACGCCGATCACCGAGAGGAGCGCGGTGTCCTTCAGCATCGCGATGAACTCGTTCCCGAGCGGGGGCAGCACGATCCTTATCGCTTGCGGAAGCACCACGAACCGCGCCGTCTGCCAGCCGTCCAGACCCATGCTGCGCGACGCCTCGATCTGACCCTTCGGGATCGCCTCGATCCCCGCGCGGAAGATCTCGGCCATGTACGCCGCGTAGCCGATCGCGATCGCCAGCACGCCACGAACCAGGTCGTTGCGGATGCTGATCCGGCCGCCGGTCAGGTCGCGGATCGCGCCGGGAAGCACGAAACCGATGAACAGGATCACGACCAGCATCGGAATGCCGCGGATCAGGTCGACGTACAGGTCGGCGAAGATCGACAGCGGGTGCTCGCGGCTCTGTTGCGCGGCGAACGCAAGAAGGCCCAGCAGCGCGCCGGTCGCGAGAAGCATCGTCGCGGGGTTCCGGGCGGAATCGGGAAGGAACGTCGTGCGCCACAGCTCGGGGAGGCCCTCTGGAACCCGCTCGGCTGGAAGGAACACGGCGTCCACGCGGCCCTCCTCCAGGAAGCCCAGCGCCACCTCGGCGTCCAGCGCGCTCAGGAACCGCCGCTCGGGCGCGTCCTCGGCGTAGGCGCCGGACTGGACCTGATCGATCAGCCGAGAGGGCGTTCCGCGGACGATCGCGACGCGCCCCTCGGTGTCTCCGGCGAGCACCAGCTCCTCGCTGGGCGCGATCAGCAGAACGGCGCCGCCGGCCAGCGCCAGGCCGGCGATGATCGCGAACGTTGGAACGGTGCGCCGCCCCAGGGGGAGCAGCATCATGCCGGCCAGCGCCAGGCCCAGGAACGATGCGAGCAGGTACCCGAGCACCGTGACGGCGATCGTGAACTGCAGGCCGGGGAGGAGGAAGAGCAGCGCCGCCTGGTAGTCCGGGTCGCGAAGGTAGACCAAGACGATGAGCGGAAGCAGCGCGAGCAGCACCAGGTAGCTCGGCTTGAGTCGGCCGAGCGGCCCGCGGCGGACCTTGGCCGATGGGTTGGGGCGGCTCACGGGGACCTCCGCTGCGGAGCGTGCACGAGGACGGGGGCCGGGACCGATCCCGGCCCCCGGTGGACCTACGGCGTCCGGGTCGCCCGAGGCATGGGGGGCGTCGTGGGCGGAACCCCGCCCGCCCTCACTCGGTGTCCGCGAACCACTTCGTCACGAGCGCGTCCAGCGTTCCGTCCGCACGAATCGTGGCGAGCCCCTCGTTGAACGCGTCCTGGAGCGGGTCGCCCTCCTGGAACACGAGGCCGAGGGGATCGCTGGTCAGGCCGCGGATCTCGACCACCAGATCGCCGGCGTACTGCTGGACGAAGGCGTCGGCCGTGACGTCGTCGATGATCACGCCGTCGACGTCGCCGTTCAGGAGGGCCAGGACGGCGGCGTTGAAGGTGTCGTAGAGGCGCAGGCGAGCGTCACCGACGAGCTCTTCGCCGAGCTGAGCGTTCGTCGTGCCCAGCTGGGCGCCGAGGACCAGGGAGCTGTCCTCGCTGGTGAAGTCGTCCTCTTGCAGCGCGGCGTCCTCGACCCGGGTTGTGATCGACTGACCGACCACGAGGTAGGGGTCGCTGAAATCGACGATCTCGTCGCGCTCGTCGGTGATCGACACGCCAGAGGCGACCATGTCGAACTCGCCCGCGGCCAGGGCCGGGAAGATGCCGTCCCAGGCGGTGGTGACGAACGTCGGCACGCAGCCGATCACGTCACAGATCGCGTTGACGACGTCCACGTCGAAGCCCACGATCTCGCCGTCGGTGGTCACGGTCTCGAACGGCGGGTAGGTCGTGTCGCTGCCGACGTCGAGCTCGCGTCCGCCCAGGTCGGTCTGCGCGGTGGCGATTCCGAGGAGCAGCACGGTCAGGAGGATCAGGACTCGGTTCATGAGTGCCTCGCTTTCCGGGGTGGCGCGATCGGCAGGCGCCGATCGCCGTATGAACGAAGATACACGTTGATGCATGCGCTCCACAAGACGCCCGGCACATCGTGTCTGCCGGGACCGTACGGTCCCGCTCAGGCCCGCCTGCGCGCGTTCCCGTCCGATGCCTCGGGTCGCGGGGTCCGGCGACGGAGCAGGTCCCAAGCCCCGAGCACGAGCGCGCCGAGGATCAGCGCCTGAACGACCGCCATCATGTCGTGCAGGGCGCCGACCTGGGCGAAGATCGGTGCCGAGCTCCCCTCGACCCCCGCGAGATCGCCGGCGCGCACGGCCGCCCGCGCCGCCCAGAGGCTTCCGAGGACGGCGATTCCGCTGGTCTGCCCGAGCGCGCGCGTGAGTCCGAGAAGCCCGCCGGCCACGCCCGAACGGCCCGGCGGCGCCGCGCCCATGATCGCGCTGTTGTTCGGCGTCTGGAACGTTCCCATCCCGATGCCCACCGGCACGAACCGGAGCACGAACCCCAGGGGCGTGGTGTCCGCCGACAACGTCCCCACGAGGCCGAAGCCCAGCAGTGCGAACGCCAGCCCGACCAGCGTCACGATGCGCTCGCCGTAGCGGTCGGCCAGACCGCCCGCGATCGGAGCGATGATCACCAGCAGGATGGGGGTGACCGACATCAGCAGGCCGACGTTCCGCGGAGCGAGGCCGAGCACGTTCTCCAGATAGAACGGCATCACGAAGATCGTTCCCGCGATGGACACGAACGCGGCCAGACCGACCGCGAGCCCGATCGTGAGGCGCGGGTCCCGGAACATCGCGAGGTCCACCACCGGGTGGGGCGAACGGCGCTCGATCCACACGAACAGGGGAAGCGCGAGGGCGGCGAGCGCGAAGGCGATCACGATGAGCGGATCGCCGAAGCCCCGGTTCTGGCCCATCGTCAGCGCCAGCGACAACGTCGTCAGCATGCCGGTCAGGACGGCCGCTCCCGGCACGTCGAAGCGTTGCGTGGCGCCGCGCTCGTAGCTGGGCACGAACCACCAGGCCATCGCGGCCCCGATCGCGCCCACGGGTGCTCCCATCAGGAACACCCAGCGCCAGCCCACCTCGACCAGCAGGCCACCCAGGGCGGGACCCAGGACGATTCCGGCGGAAAGGACCGCGCCGTTGATGCCGATCGCGCGGCCACGCTCCTGAGCAGGGAAGACGTCGGTCACGATCGCGAGTCCCACGCCCGTGAGGACCGCCGAGCCGACGCCGTGCAGCAGCCGGAACCCGATGAGGGCGGGCAGGCTGGGCGCTGCGCCGGTCGCGAGGGACGCGAGCGCGAAGATCGCGAAGCCGGCGGTGAAGATCACGCGCTTGCCCAGCATGTCGGCCAGGCGGCCCACGATCGGCAGCAACGCCGCGGTGGCCAACAGGTAGGCGAGCACGACCCACTGCACCAGCGCGAACGGCGCGCCGAACGCGCGCACCAGCGAGGGGAGCGCGACGTTCACGCTGGTCGCCATCACGCTGGCAGCGAACGCCCCCAGCGCGGCGGCCGCCAGGATCCACCTGCGTCTGGAGGGGTCGCGAACCGCGTCGTCGAACGTCACGGCGACACCTCACCACGCATCACGCGGCGCGCCTGTGTCGGAGAGCCCCGTACCCGACGCGTCGCCGTCAGCCCTTCACGCTGCCGGCCAGCAGGCCCCGGATGAAGTAGCGCCCCAGCACGATGTAGATCAGCAGCGTCGGCAGCGCCGCCAGGATGCTTCCCGCCATCGGCAGGTTCCAGTTCACCGCCTCGCCGCCGGCCAGGTTCGCGAGCGCCACCGTGATCGGCTGGCTCTCCTGCCGGGTGAGGGTGACCGCGAAGAGGAACTCGTTCCAGATCTGGGTGAACTGCCAGATGATCACGACGACGAATCCCGAGATCGACAGCGGGAAGATGATCCGGGTGTAGATCCCGAAGAACCCCGCCCCGTCGATCTTGGCCGCGTCGAGCATCTCGTCGGGAACCTCGGCGTAGAAGTTGCGGAAGATCAGGGTGGTGATCGGCAGGCCGTAGATGACGTGCGCCGCGATCAGTCCCGACAGGTCGCCGTACATGCCGACGTCGCGCAGGAACTGGAACAGCGGGATCAGGATCGCCTGGTAGGGGATGAACATTCCGAACAGCATCAGCGGGAAGACGATGTTCGCTCCGGGGAAGCGCCACTTGGACAGCACGTAGCCGTTCATCGAGCCCATCAGCGCGGAGAGCACGGTGGCGGTCACGGCCAGCACCAAGCTGTTGCGGAGCTTCGGCGCGAACGCCTCCCAGGCAGTCGCGAAGCTGCCCCAGTTCCAGACCTGCGGCAGCTTCCAGGTGTCGGCAAGCGTGATGGCGGCCGGCTCCTTGAGGGCCGTCACGATCACCAGGTAGACGGGCAGGAGGTAGAAGAGCGACGCGAGGATCAGCAGCAGGTACACCAGCCAGCGCCAACGCCGACGCGGGGAGCGCGACCTTCCGTGCCCTCCGAGATCGAGCGACTCGGCGCTCATCGTTCCACCTCGCCTTTCAGGCTGGCGCGGAGGTAGGGGATGATCACGGTCGCGACCATGATCAGCAGCACGATGGCGATCGCCGCGCCCTCCGCGAAGCGGTTCGCGCGGAAGCTGCGCAGGTACATCAGCAGCGCCGGCACGTCGGTGGTGGCGTTGTCCGCGCCGGCCATCGCCCAGATGAGGTCGAAGATCTTGAGGCTGATGTGCCCCAGGATGATCATCGCCGACAGGGTGATCGGGCCCAGCATCGGCAGGATCACGTGGCGATAGACCTGGAACTCCGTGGCTCCGTCGACGCGGGCGGCTTCGCGCAGCTGCTCGGGGATGCCGCGCAGACCCGCCAGGTAGAGCGCCATCGTGTAGCCCGACATCTGCCAGACGGCAGCGAGCACGATGCCGATGAACGCGACGTTGAAGCCGTGGGTCTCGGAATAGGGGAGCAGCGTGACGCCGGGGGTGCCGAACAGGGCCCAGCCGCCCAGCCCCAGGCCCAGGACGGCGTGAACGGCGGCGCGGGGGCGCATCGACGAGCGCCACGCCCGCCAAGCCAGCCAGAGGAAGACCAGGGCCGCCGCGCCGGCGAAGAACGCCGGGATGGTGTTCCAGTCGAACTGCCAGACCTGCTGTCGCGTCGTGACCCACGGGAAGGTCAGGCGTGGCAGGCCGACCAGTTCGGGAAGGACGTTGACGCCGCCACGGGGCTGGAGCATCCAGCGCCAGACGGTGCCGGTGACGATGAAGGCGAGCGCGAACGGAAATAGGAAGATGGTGCGGAAAAGACCTTCGAAGCGGACCTTCTGGTCCAGCAGGATCGCCAGGCCGAGGCCCAGGACGATGCAGCCCAGCAGGAAGAAGACCGTGAAGAAGAAGGTGTTGACGAGGTCTTGCCGGAAGCGCGTGTCGATCAGGCTCGTGAACAGCTTGTCGTAGTTCGCCAAGCCGACGAACTCGAGCTTCGGATTCAGTGCCAGCGCCTGGCTCGCATCGGCGCCCCAGTTCGTGAGCGACACCCAGGCGGTCCGGCCGATGAATCCGTAGACGAAGATCGCGAGCAGCACGACCGACGGGAGCAGCATCAGGAAGGCGGTGAGACGATCGCTACGACGCATGGCGGTCCCCCGGTGGGCGAGCAGGGCCGGGGGAGCGCGCAGAGCACGCTCCCCCGAAAGGAACGGTCAGTTGCCGAGGCCCACCTGGTTGGCGACCGCCTGGGCGGCGTTCGACGCTGCTTCGGCCGAGCCGCTGTTCAGGTAGATCTCCATCACCGTGGCGAACTCGCTCATGAACGCTTCCTTCGCGACGGCGCCGTGCACGAGGCTACCGACCTGGACGTCGTTGGCCCAGTCCTCGGCGGCGGAGCGCAGGTAGGCGTTGTACAGCGACAGGTCGCTGTCGAGGCGCGGACTGATCGAGCCCTTCAGCGGGTTGAAGGTGTCCTGGCCTTCCTTCGAGCCGACGAGGCGCAGCCACTCGCGCGCATTGTCGTCGTTCGGTGCGCCGACGGGCAGGCCGAACGAGTCGGAGAGCAGCATGAACACGCCGTCGGTGCCGGGGCTGGCGGCCCACGAGAAACCTTCGCCGGGAGTGAGCTCCAGGGTGGTGACCATGTAGCCGGCCGCCCAGTCGCCCATCACGTTGAACGCCGCTTCGCCGGCGATGACCCGGTCGGTCGCCTGCTGCCAGCTAAGGCCGGAGGCGTCGTCGTTCGTGCATTCGAGCACGTCGCCGAACGTCTCCCAGGCGGCGATGACGCTCGGATCGGTGAACGCCAGGTCGGCGGTCCACAGGTTGCGGTAGGCGTCCACGCCCAGCTCGGCCAGCGCGACCGATTCCCACAGGTGCTGCATCGTCCAGTTCTCGCCGACGACCAGCGGGGTGACGCCCTGCTCCTGCAGCGCGGGACAGGTCTCGCCGGTGAACTCGCTCCAGCTGCCGGGCGTCGAGACGCCCCACTCGTCGAGGTTGCCGGGAACGAACCAGAGCACGTTCGAGCGGTGGATGTTCACCGGAACGCTCCAGATCCCCTCGTCGGTGCTGATCAGGTCGATCAGGGCCGCGGGGAAGGCGTCCATGAACCCTTCCTCTTCGAACAGCTCGGTGATGTCTTCCATGCGGTCGGCAGCGACCCAGGTCCCGATCAGCTCTTCGCCGGCGTGCACCTGGAAGCTGTCGGGCGGATCGCCGCCCAGCATGCGGGTCTTCAGGACGGCACGCGCGTTCACGCCCGATCCGCCCGTGACGGTGGCGTTGATCACCTCGACGTCGGGGTGCTCCTGCTCGTACAGGTCGATCAGGGCCTCGAGCGCGGGCCCTTCGTCCCCCGCCCACCACGAGAAGATCTCGAGTTCGCCCTGGGCGGTCGCGAATCCGATCGCGAGGGCGGCCAGCAGTACTAGCGTTCTCCGAACCATGGTGCTCCTTCCCCCGGAGACCGTGCGTCCCGGGACGCTCGGCCTGGGTCGGCCCGCAAGCACCGAAGGGTCGGCGCGTTCGATCGAATCGGACGTGCGCCGGTGGCCGTCCGCGGAGCGGGATGACCGCAGGTCCGTTCGCGTTGCCTACAGCCTAGACGATAGGGGGGTCCCGAGTCCCGATTCCGCACCACCGCCGGCGTGGGTACGATGACGCGTGCCCAGCGCCCGAGAGCTCAGGGACCGGCTGCGGGGGCCGCTGCGCCAAGAGCTGCGCGGTGGATGCCTCGACGACGTCGTCGTCGGCGGTCTCGAGAAGCTCGTCACCGTCGTCGGTGCGCCGTTCGCCGACGTTCGCGGGCTGCTGGCAGGCTACGCGGAGCTGGGCGTCCCCGCCCGGGAGGCGGCGGTGCGCGCCGCGCTCGCACGGCTCGACGCCGAGGACCGCGAGGTCGACGCGCGCAAGGCCGACCGCGCGCACGCTGGGCGCGCGACCGCGACGTCCGACCGGCCGGAGCGGACCGGCGCTTCCGCACCGACGCGCGATCCGCGTCCCGACGCGCCGACGGCGGCCGAGCTTCTGGACGCCCCCCTGGGCGAGGCGAGCTTCGGTCTGGCCGCCCACGCGCCGCGCAAGCTGGCCGAGATCG
>Ga0209936_1000431_pt1 | contig 25525 bp, 18 predicted proteins | sample SalPonR1_A_D1_MG_FD_185694 | JGI IMG/M metagenome (GOLD analysis project Ga0209936, IMG submission 185694) | Salt pond soil microbial communities from South San Francisco under conditions of wetland restoration - Salt Pond MetaG R1_A_D1_MG... ... | reverse complement strand
CAGCTTTCAGGAACTGATGATATCGGGTTTGATAACTATGGAAGACTTGCGGTTGGAGTGTCTCTTAATTTTTAAACCTTGTTTTTTTTTATTTAATTACAAGTTGAAAAGCGGTTAGTTGATCTGGCCGCTTTTTTTATAGGTAAATAAAGTATTTGATAATATTAAACATTTATGAGGTCAGAACGTTAACCTGAGAAACAGAATAGTAAAGTCTGCGATAATTGTAATGAATTGTTGTAAATTATCATGTAAAACAGATCGAAGGTATTGAGCAGTTTATATATGGCAAATGTTGGAACATATAAAAAAAAGGATCTTGACAGTGTTAAGCTGAGTGTGGCAGCTGAACACGAGTTAAAAAATCTGCTTGACCTGAGCCATGATAACCTGGATCAGACAGATGATGAAATGGTAATTAAGGCTTTTAAGCTCTGTTATGACTCTCATAAAGGAGTAAAAAGAGCTTCGGGAGAACCATTCTACAGACATCCTGTTGAAGTTGCCAAAATTATGGTGACTGAATTTAACATCGATGATGAATCGGTTATTGCAGCTCTTCTCCACGATACAGTGGAAGATACCACGGTATCTCTCGCTGATATCCGGGAACTTTTCGGTGTGGTTGTTGCCCAGCTGATAGATGGGTTAACAAAAATCACTGGCGTTTTTGAAAGCCATGACACAAAGCAGGCTGAAACTTTTATGAAACTCCTGTTATCGATGGCAGAAGATATACGGGTGGTGCTCATAAAATTCGCTGATCGTCTGCATAATATGCGTACGATCAAACATTTACCGCGTCAGAAACAGCTCAAAAAGGCAACTGAAACCATGGAGCTTTACGCACCTCTTGCTCACAGGTTCGGCCTCTTCAAAATCAAGAATGAGTTTGAGGATCTGTGTTTTAAAGTGATCGATCCGAACAGTTACAAATTTATTGCAAGAAAACTTAGGGAGAAGAGGGAATCGAGAGAAAAATTTATTGAAGAGTTTATGAGTCCGGTCAGGAGCGAACTTGAAAATCAGAATTTTAATTTTGAGATAAAGGGACGTTCAAAGCATATCTATTCCATCTATAACAAGATGCAGACCCAGCAAAAACCATTTGAAGAGATCTATGATCTTTTTGCTATTCGCATCATCCTTGAAGATCCTCATAAAAAGGAAGATTGCTGGCGTGTTTACTCTGTAATCACCGACTGGTACACTCCGATCCCGAAACGGTTTCGTGATTTTATATCGGTGCCCAAAGCAAACGGATATCAGTCGTTGCATACAACTGTGATTACGAAAAAGGGACGTAAGGTTGAAGTGCAGATACGCACACGAAAAATGGATGATATAGCCGAGAGAGGCCTTGCTGCACACTGGAAGTACAAGGAGGGTAACAACTCATCGGGCCAAAGCAGTGAACTGGATAAATTTGTCCATTGGGTACGGGATGTTCTGGATAACCCAAGACCTGAAGCAGCTACGGAATTTGTAAAAGATTTTCAGCTCAATCTCTATCATGATGAAATTTATGTATTTACACCGGATGGAGAATTAAAAACTCTTCCGAAAGGAGCATCCTGTATTGACTTTGCTTTTGAGATTCACAGTGAGATCGGTGAAAGAGCGATGGCAGCAAAAGTGAATGGTAAAATGGTTCCGCTTCGGCAAAAACTTCACAGCGGAGACCAGGTGGAAATCATCTCGGGCAACAAAATTAATCTGAATCCTGACTGGATGGAAGATGTGGTTACCCATAAAGCCAAAGCGCGGCTGCGGCAGTTTATTAAACAGAAAGAGCGAAAAATTGCAAAACAGGGGCGCGAATTATGGGAAAAAAAAGCTGGGCGTAATAAAATTGAAATATCCGATCAGGAGCTGATGAAAGTAGCCCACCGCCTGAAGTTTGAATCAACACAGGAACTTTTTTATGACATTGGAAAAGGCGCATTTGATGTCGAAAAGTTGGTTGATGCTGTAAAACAGCTGAAAGGCAAAGGACGGATCGACGATCAGGACTCCATGGAAGATCTGAATAAGATGTCGGACGAAGAGATCCAGGAGAAATATTTAACAACGGCTAGAACGGTTGGTGACAGAAATGCACTTCTGATTGAGGGTGAAGTTTCAAACGTAAAATACAGTTACGCAAACTGCTGCAACCCGATACCCGGGGACGACGTGGTTGGATATATCAGCCGGAACGGCGATGTTAAGATTCACAGGTCCAAATGCAATAACGCTCTTCATCTTATAAAGACCGACAGCGAACGAGTGATCGACGTTACATGGGCTAAAAATATCGACAGTCAATTCCTCGGTGCAATTAAGGTAATTGGAGAAGACAGGGTAGGACTTGTAAATGATCTGACCGACATCGTTTCGAAATCTCTTAAAACAAATATGAAAAGCATTAATGTTGGAAGTGAGGGGGGGATGTTTGAGGGAATTCTCACAATTTACGTTGAAGATTTGAGCCATCTTGAAAAAATTATTCAGCGCCTGGAACGTGTTGAGGGAATAAAAACGGCTACCCGTTATGAGTGAAAAATAAATTTGCTTTGAAACAGTTACTTAACAGATATCTTATTAAAAATCAGATATTTCAAAGTTTGTAAAAAATCAAAATATAAATTTACGTTCCTCTTATATTTAAGCCCATTTGCAAATAAATTACATATCTAAAACAGAATCTAAATAAAGACAAATCAAATGTTTACTTACACAAAAAGAGACCTTGTAAGAAAGGTTGCAGAATCACAAGATGTACCTTTAAATCAAGCAGAACCATGGGTCGATGCCGTAATCAATTCAATCCGCGATACACTGCTTGAAGCAGATCCCACTTGCAGAATTGAACTGCGTGATTTTGGAGTTTTTGAAGTGAAAGAGACAAAAGCAAAGCCGAAAGCACGAAATCCGAAAACAAATGAAGTAATCTATGTGCCAAGGCACAGAAAAACTCATTTTAAGCCGGGGAAACGGCTGAAGAACTTTCTGAAGCAGCCCATGGAAGAACTTGAAAACGCAGACAGCTAAGGAGTCGTTATTTTTGGAAAATTACGGAAGACTGATAGGGGTTGATGTTGGTTCCAAACGTGTTGGATTAGCAAGAACTGATCTGTTGCGAACTGTAGCTAATACAGTTGGCACCTACAGTCCGGGAGAATCCCTGGAAGAACTTGAACGGCAAACCAAAGAAGAGGGGCCGGTCAGCGGAATTGTTGTCGGCTGGCCGCTGACTCCGCAAGGTCATGCAACTGATGCAACAGGCCTTGTTCGTGCATTCATAAAAAAAATTGAATTGATCCTGCCCGACCAGGAAATCTTTACAATGGATGAGCGATATTCTTCTAAACAGGCCGTTCAGGTTATGATTGATGCCGGAGTACCCAAGATGAAACGACGGAAAAAGGGCAGGGTCGATCAGGCTGCTGCTGCCATTATACTCACCAATTTTTTGGAATCAAATCCTGATTTTTGATTATGGCTATACTTCCTATTGTGACCTATAACGATCCGGTACTCAGGAAAAAAACAAAGCCGGTTACTGAAAACGGCATCGAGTTGCAGGAATTAATCGATAATATGTTTGAAACCATGTATAACTCGAATGGGGTGGGGCTTGCTGCCCCGCAGATCGGCAAATCTGTTCAACTTTTTGTTACCGATACCGATGAAATGATAAATGAGGATGAAGGTGAGAAAAAGTATGGTCCTCTCGTTTTTATAAACCCGGTGATTGACAGCCTGGAAGGTGAAAAGGTGAAGTACGAAGAAGGCTGTCTGAGTATACCGGAACTCAGAGACGAAGTTACAAGACCCGAAATTGTTACCGTTTCGTACTTAGACAGAGAATTTAACAGCAAAAAATTTATAGCAACGGGCTGGATGTCTAGAGTTATACAGCATGAGTATGATCATTTGAAAGGAATTCTTTTTATTGATCACTTAAGTGCTTTTAAACGCCGCCTTCATAAAAAAAAGCTTCAGCAGATCGACAAGGGCCGGCTTGAAACAGATTACCCGCTTGTGCCAAGAATCTGAAAGCATTTCGTATTTATTTCGGTCTTCAGAATGGTTACATTTTGATAGATCCAATAAATAAATAGTAAAATGCGTATTGTATTCATGGGCTCTCCGGAATTTGCTGTACCGAGCCTGGAAAAACTGGCAAATTCACAACATAACATCCTGGCGGTAGTAAGCGGGCCCGACAAACGCCGCGGAAGGGGAAGTAAAAAAGAACCTACAGATGTTAAAAGAACTGCACTTGAACTTAAACTTCCTGTAATTGATGTTGTGGACCTGAACGACAGCCAGTTTCAGGACGAGCTAAAAGAATTGAATCCCGACCTGCTTGTAGTAGTAGCCTTTCGGATATTACCGCGTGAAATCCTGGATATTCCGCGAAAGGGATCCGTCAACCTTCACGCTTCTCTGCTTCCCAAATACCGCGGTGCCGCCCCGATTCATCACGCAGTAATGAATGGTGAAACAGAAACAGGCTGTACGGTTTTCTTTATCAATGAAAAGGTAGATACCGGTCTGATTATTGACAGAAAAAAAACATACATAGCTCCCGATGAAACAACCGGAGAGCTTTACAAGAGGCTGAAAACACTTGGAGCTGATCTGTTGCTCGAATCAATAAATAAAATTGAAACCGGTAATTATGAACCGGTTCAGCAGAACCACAGCCAGTCCTCACCGGCACCAAAACTCTTCAGAGAAGATGCCAGGATTGATTTCAACATGTCCGGCCCGGATGTTCACAACAAAATCAGGGGTCTGAGCCCTTTTCCGGGTGCGTGGTGTATGTATGAGGATAAGAAGATGAATTTATATCGCTCAGCAATTGGTCCTGATATCGATTTAAAGCCTGGGGAACTGGCATTATCGGACGATAAACTATTGGCCGGCTGTAAAGAGGGGACAGTTGAACTTATTGAAGTTCAGCTTCCGGGAACAAAACGAATGAGCGGGCGGGAATTTGCCAATGGTTATGAGCTGAAAAAACTAGTCTGATAAAGTTTACCAACTGAAAATATGATAGAAACTTTCACTGAAAAGTGAGTAAAAAGAGTTGATTTATAACAATATATTTAAGATATAATGGTCGACTTGAAACAGAAGATAAATTATCCCCAAAAAAATATTTTATAAACATGGAGCTTCCCAAATTTTTACAGGCGGCAAAAGACGGTAATCTTAATGAAATCAGAAAGTTACATATTGAGGGTGCTGATCTTAATCAGGTGCACAAAAATGGCGCATCGGCACTAATTTACGCAGCAGAGAACGATCATTTTGATGTGGTTGAATACCTTGTGGAAAACGGGGCAGATCCTGCATTGACAACAAAAATGGGTGCTACTGCGCTGAACCGTGCTGCTGAAAACGGCAACACGAAGATGATCAGCTATTTGCTTGAAAAAGGAACACCTGTGGGTGATCTTGCGCTCATAATGGCCGCCCGTGAAGGTCACGCTGATGCTGTGAAATTATTAATTGACGCCGGTGCTCATGTAAATGCTCAGCAGCGGTGGGGCCATACTGCATTGATGCTGGCTGCCCGCGAAGGCCACAGTGAGGTGGTAAAAACACTTCTGGATAATGGAGCAAATGTTCGTCTGAGAGATAAAAACGGGGAAACAGCACTGAATATCGCACTTGATAATGACAATTCTGATATTGTTATGCAGCTTCGCAGGGCAGGAGCAAAACCGGTGGTAAAGAAAAAGAAAATCGAGCCTGTTGCTGAAGAAGATGAAGATTCTGATGGCAGTGATGAAATCGATGAGTTAATCAATAGTGAATCAGATGAGATCCCGGAAGATGTGGATTTGGATGATTAATAAATTTTGGTGAAGAGCCTGTCGGGCAGCAATAATAAAGAATATTGCCGTGACAAGGTATTCATCATATAAAAGCCTCATCCACCCACTGCCAAAAACAGGGGGGATCTCTCTACTCCTCCCGGCAGAAAATGAAACTAAAAGAAAAGCGCTTTTATTCATCTATGTAACTAAAAAACAATATCTTTTTCTTCTCTTTAATGGAATGAATGCGATATATAAGTTATTTTAATGAATAAATAACTAAACTGCTGAAAGGCAGCAAATTTAAAAAAAAAGAGCAAAAATAGAAATGGCAAAAATTAAAGTAGGAATCAACGGTTTTGGACGAATAGGTCGCCTGGTAGCAAAATCTATCATTGAAAATTACAGCGACAAAATTGAATTAGTGGGAGTGAATGATCTGACTGATGCAACCACCCTGGCTCATCTCTTTAAATACGATTCGGTTCACGGTACATACAAAGGTGACGTAAAAACGGATGGTTCAGATCTCGTAATAGACGGTCAAAAAATTAATGTATCTGCAGAAAGAGATCCCGCCAGTCTGAAATGGGGCGAACTCGGAGCCGAAATTGTGGTAGAATCAACCGGCCTTTTCCGGAAAGCAAAAGATGCTGAAAAACATATCACAGCAGGTGCAAAGAAAGTAATTATATCTGCCCCGGGAAGCGGTGAAGGCATTAAAACCATCGTACTCGGTGTTAATGATGATGATATTGATAAAGATGCAACTGTCTATTCTAACGCCAGCTGTACAACAAACTGCCTGGCACCAATGGCCAAAGTGCTGGATGAGGCTTTTGGTATAGAGAAAGGATTCATGACAACCATTCACGCATATACCGGCGATCAGCAAATAGTTGACGGTCCGCATAAAGATCTGAGACGGGCACGTGCTGCCGCTCACAACATTGTACCAACCACTACAGGTGCAGCAGCAGCAGTTGGGCTTGTACTGCCTCACCTGGATGGCAAACTGGATGGCGGCGCTGTAAGAGTTCCGGTTCCCGACGGATCACTGACCGATTTCACAGCTGTGGTTGAAAAAGATGTGACCGAATCTGATGTTCTCAGTGCTTTTAAAAAAGCAGCTGATGGTCCCCTGAAAGGAATTCTGGAATACAGTGACGGTGCATTGGTTTCTACCGATATCATCGGTAATTCTCACTCATGCATCTTCGATAGCGGTCTCACGAAAGTTGATGGCAAGCTTGTAAAAGTAATCGGATGGTACGACAATGAAGCAGGATACTCTGCCCGTACAGCCGAACTTATTATCAAGATCGCCTGATTGTTATCTTCATAAAACAAAATCAAAAAAACGCCGGGTTTTAAAAATTCCCGGCGTTTTTTATATAGGTCTAAGGTGATATCCTAAAAAAATCAAGTTAAACAGTGGCCTCGAAACGACAGTGTGGATTCTTTTGTACTTTTCGTATCAAAGTTAATTTGGAGACTAAAACATTCCCCTCTCGAGAGGGGAAATGTGCAGACCTGACGTCCGCAGGACGGGCAGGACAAACGAGGGGTGTGTTCCCGGGTACAAGCAAATTTTGCAGATTCGGAGTTATGGTTAACCAATCGCACAACACACCCCTTGTCAGTCAATAAATCACGACAAGTCGTGTTTTTGACTAACTTTTCCCCTCTCGAGAGGGGATTTCTATGTTTCAGAGCTATGCTTAACCGTTCGTATCAAACTACTGCTCCTTAAAACCGGACAGCTCTTCAAGAGAAATTTTTTCTTCGTAATAAGCTTTACCCACTACTGCACCGTAAAGGTTTTCCCGGCTCAGTTCAACAAGATCATCCAGGGAGGATACACCGCCGGAGGCGATCCAGTTCAGTGACGGAAACTCTTGTTGCAGATTCCGGTACATCCTCACATTCGGCCCCGACAACATGCCATCACGGCTAATATCGGTAGAGAGAACTGTTTGCAGGCCCGCATCGATCATAGGAACCAGGAAATCACTCAGCGGTTCGTCTGATGTTTCAAGCCATCCGCCGTAAGCCATTTTGCCATCTTTGAGGTCTAAACCAAGGATGCAATTCTTCGGGTAATCACGTATTGATTGCAGCCACTCCTCTTTTTTCTTAACAGCCATGGATGAACAGATTACACCGGTGATTCCGGCGTTCAGCAATTGCTCGATATCCTCTCTTGATCGTATTCCGCCTCCTGTTTGAACAGATATCCCAAGATCATCAATAATTTCACGGATGATGGAAAGATTTTCAAAATCTCCTGATTTTGCACCATTTAAATCAACAATATGGATGTGATTGAACCCCGCTTTTTGAAAACCGGAAGCTAACTGAACCGGGTTTTTACTGTAGACAGTTTTTTTTTGATAGTTGCCTTTCTGGAGGCGTACTGCCTCACCATCGAGCAGGTCAATCGCGGGAATGATTTTCATGTTTTGGCCGGGATATTAGTGATGATTCTATTTGCAGTGAAAGATAATCAAATTTCACTGTCTTGACAGAAGATGTTCAATCTGTTCAGCTGTTTTTGCTGTCTCAAGAGCCGTAAACGGATCGAACAATGACTGGGTATTGAGGTGAATAGATTTCAAAAACTGAATAATGGATATCTCGGCAGTTTTGGATGCATCAAATGACTTTCCGGTGCTGTGGAAGTAGCCATTTTCATTTTTCGTCACTTTCACGATTTGCGTTGAAACATTGCAATCGAGAAGCTGATTGTTTCCTGTTATAATTCTCCGGTGGGCATGATCCTTTCCGGCAGATAAATAGAGCAGGGAAGCTGATCCTCCGTAGGTGAATTTAATAAAGAGCTGAATGCCATAAGGCACCTCATCTATCGAGAGCAGGGCAGGATCAATGCGATTGATTTTAGCCCCCATCCAGTTCATAATAAATGCGAGTTCATCTACCCAGTGATCGCGGAACCCAATGGATGAAGAGCGATAGTCCGACCGGCTCTCTTCTTTTAAAATCTGGATAAAATCAGGTTTCTTGACCTGTTGTTTAAGCCATAAGGTGGATGGAGCCAGTGAGGGCCAGTGCGAAAATTGTACATGAACACCGGCCTCCTGTGAGGCGTGATATATCTTTTCAAGCTCTTGTATGTCTGATGGCAATCTTGAAACCAGGTAGGTGTGATATCCCCTGCGGATCAGTTCCAAAAGAGATGAACAGTTCGAACTTGTGTCGTCAATTAAAATGCAGGCATCAACATTTTTAATTTCCTGGATTTTCGGAACAATTACTACCTCTTCAATGGAAGATAGCGTCCTGAGATGTTTTTCCCAGGTGAGAGCACGCTTTGCATCACCGATAATACCTATTTTCATGGATTGATATTAGAACAGAAATTATAAAACCCGAAAACCCAAGGATAATAAAAAATATTGAATAATTTTTCTCACTAAAGATGCAGTGTCTCTTTCAGGAATACAAGAACTGAGAGTAAATATTATTCGGGCATAATCAGTGCCAGAATGAAATAGAGAAGCACCATGGTACCAAAGGATGAAAATACAAGGATAAGAAAGAGGATACGAACTATGGTTGAGTCCCATCCCATGTATTCAGCGAAGCCGCCGCATACACCGGCAATCATCTTATCGGTACGTGATTTTTTTAGTTTTGCTGGCATATAAATGTCCTTTTATCTCAACTTATTTTGTAATTACACCTGATGTGTACGCAGTGAATCGAAAAAGGTTACAATCTTACTAAAAAAATCCTGCAAATAAAATATTTATTTCGATGCTGATCTGCTTTTGCTTATGAAATTGAGATTAGAGATCTGCAATCGCTGAAATGCCTTTTCCGTCAGCTAAAGCAGACGGCAATAGATGGCGAGATAAGGTCTTGATTCTCTTCAGATGTTTAATGATCAAATACATATAATTTGTCGCAACTATAGTCTTCACCCTTTTTAATTGCTGACATATATATCTGGTTGAGAAACTTTTTTAGTGAGATAATTTCTTTCAAACTGCCTTCCATTGCCGTCTGCTTTAGCTGACGTAGTGAATAGCAGCTCCCCATCTCCGGGGCTTTAGCCTATTACATTGCTTTGAATTATTTGCAGATAGAGTAAATTCCGGCGCTCTTTTTAATCTGTTCATTGAGATTGTTCAGACAGGGTAAAAGTTTATTCTTCCCGGTTTAACTGAAAAACAAATGGCAGACTGAACTGTACCCTGACAGGTTCTCCGCGCTGATAGCCCGGCTTGAATTTGGCTTGCTTAACAGCGTTCAATGCTTCCTCATCAGCACCGCCGCCGATCCCGCGGATAACCCTTGGATTTTCAACATCGCCATTTTCATTTACAATAAACTGAACATACACCCGGCCTTCAATGCCCGCCTCCCGCGCTTCCTCCGGGTAGCTGATCTTTTTCTGTAGCTCAGCAAGTCCGCCAATCAGTTCAGGCATCTCTTCGACAACTACAAAATAATCATCTTCCTGGGGACTTACACTGTTATTGATTGCACTGGTATCAGGCATTTTTAATCCAAAAGTGTCAAATGTTTTCTCCATTCCCGGTGAGTTTGACTTAAGACGCACAGTAATGGCACCGTGTTCGGCGCGATCCCCAAATTTTTTGACTGCAGACTCTCCCTTATATACGTTAATGGACTCTATATCCTCCGGATGAATTTGTCTCAGCTGTTCCATTTTTTCAAGGTTACTGTCAGTTGCCTCGGGATCGCCCATAAAAAGTGTGATTTCATGATGTCCGCGGGTTCCCTCCACGTCATAATCAGCCATCATATTCAGATCTTCATCATCCAGAATATTGTGTTGTTGTAAGTCCGTACAGGCCATAAAAAGCACAAGACTTATTAAAACTGCGCTGAAAGAGGTAAGACTCAGTTTTGACGGAATGTATCGTTTTGTTTGGTTTTTCATCATGTCTACTCGTTTTTTAAGGTTGGAAGTTTCACGAGCCATACCTACGGCTGATGGTGCAGCAGCAGATTGCTCAAAATTATTGAAAGGGATCAGTTCAAGTAGTACGGACGCGTAACTTTTTTTCGAGATACTTGAATCAGACAGTACATGGCTGTCGATCCGCATTTCACGATAGTCGAGAATTTGCCTGAACAGGAGATGAATCAGGGGATGTATCCAGAACAGGGTTCTCGTGAAGATCAAAAAGTGGTGAACAAGGTAATCCCTGTGCCGGATATGCATCAATTCATGACGTAGAACTATATTCAGCTTCTTATTATCTCTGAAAATTGACTTCGGAAGTATAATCACGGGCCGGCGATGGCCAAACGTGAAGGGAATCAGCGGTGCATCCACTATTCCCAGGCGAACCGGCTCTGTTGAAAGAGCAGCGAGTTTACGGTTTTTTACTGAGACACTTTCAAACGTATGAATACTCTTCAGGGCAACAGACGAGGTAAGTTTGCAAAGCCGGAACCTCTCAAAAAGGTATCCGGAAAGCAAAAAGAGAAACCCTGCACTGTAGAAAACTCCGAAGAGGAGAGTAATATTTGCAAAATTCAGGAAAGAGGAGCCTGCAGCGCTATTGGCAGAGAGGGTTATTTCAAGCGGTGACTGGATGACAAGAAGCTTATAAGCAGAAAGAGAACTCTCAGACTCTCTTTGCAGCCATTCTGCAAATTCGATCATCCCGCTCATCATCAATCCGGCGGGTAGAGCCAGGAAAAGCCCAAGTCTGATGTGGTATTGGAATTGAGCGTGCATTTTTTCTGCGTACCTGAGAGCAAACAGAACAAAAATTGCAACTACAGTCCATATAAGCACCGGGGCCCAGGCAAAGGCTGCGGCAGAGATAAACTGTTCACTGACTCCGGCTACATCAAACATGATCAGTCCTCCATTTCATCAATTGATTTTCGGATGTTCTCCTTCTCTTTTTCGCTCAGTTGTTCACTTTGAATCAGGGTTTGAATCAATGCAGAGGAGGAGCCGTGAAAAACTTTGTCAACCAGCCGGTTAATCAGGAAAAAGCGCACATCATCGGGTTGTTTTGCCGGACTGTAGATGTAAGCAAGGCCTTTTTTATCGTACTTTAAATATCCTTTATCGGCCAGGTTTTTCATAACGGTCATTACGGTTGTATAAGCAACTTTTCTGTTTTGCAGAATTCGTTCCTGCACGTCTGCTACAGAAGCTTCGCCTAAGTCCCATACATGATGCAGGATTTCCATTTCAGTTTCGCCAAGAGGTGTAAGTGATTTTCGCATAGTTCTAAAACTTATTTATTTAGTATTAATTAAGTAGTTTTAATTTTAAAAGTCAAGAGAGTTTTGATTTTTTAGTTTATTAATTATCCAGCCCATTAATTGATCGACATCATTGCCGAAGTAGATGGCATTGGGAGAGAGGCGGCTGAAAACTGAGAAATCCTGCTCTTCAAGGCATATAAAACCGGTTGGTTTACTGGATTTAAGTGCCAGGGATGCCTCAGATATAGTTCCAAGACCCGTGCCGCAAACAATTACGATATCGGAAGAGAGTATATTAATGATATTTCTCGCACTCCCAAATCCGGTTCTGATGGGGATGGTTACAAAGGGTGAAATATCTGTTAAATCAGCAGATGGAAGTACTCCGATAACGATTCCGTTTTCAGAGGCAGCGCCCCGGGAGGCCTCATGCATCACCCCGGTTTTTCGTCCGCCGGTGAGAAGAATGCAGTTCTTCATTGCGATTTGCCGGCCAATTTCAAAAGCTGTTTTCAAAACATCATCAGAATCCGGATTTCCCGGACCCATGACGCCTATGATTGGTCTTCTTTTCATTCTTCCGTTTTATTCTTTTTAAGATTATTTGGAATGAGAGATGAGAGTAAAATAGCACAGCTTGTTTAAAAGTAAACAGAAAATGAGATTGCCGCTCATTATCCTGAAAGGATAGAATAACAATAGCCTGCAGCAGGGCGCTCCCTCGATTCCATCCCGGCAGGACCAATTTTAGATAACTTAATTCTGAACAGGAAACTGCCGGGATTGCACTCGGGATGATGGGCATTGCGGTAAAAGGAGGGCGGCGTATCAGAATCAGAGTTGCACAAAAAATATACCACGCCGCCGGGGTATGTATTCTTAACCGTATGCGTGGCAATAAATTCTTTCTCACTCACTCACTATCCTGAAAGGATAGAACAACAATAGCCGCGGGTGCAACCCGTGGAAAAAGAAAGCACAACAACACACATCCCGAGGCAGAAAACCTGATCAACGCTGTGATCTGCATCGAGGGATGGCGGGAAATACCTGCAAAAAACAACCTTTCCCCTGAACCATCGGGTTCACAATCCAAAAATTGGCAAGTTAAACAACCGATGGTTTGAGAAATGCGCCAACTTAACCCCCCGCTGAAGCGGCGGGCAATGGATGTTGTCGCATGAAGATCTGGCCAAGTGGAAAGGTCAGTTTTACGGAAATGTAATTTGAGTCTGGTTCAATGCAAGTCATTGCCAGTAGCCTGAGATCCCTCGATTCCACCCCGGCAGGATCAATTTTAGATATTTTAATTTTGAGCAGGAAACTGCCGGGATTGCACTCGGGATGACAAGCATTGCGGTAAAAGGAGGGCGGCGTATCAGAATCAGGGTTGCACAAAAAATATACCACGCCGCCAGTGTATGTATTCTTAACCGTATGCGTGGCAATAAATTCTTTCTCACTCACTATCACGCTCCGGAGGAGCACCCTGTTTATAGAAACAGGCATGAACATAAAAGAGAAAGGCTTCATAGAAGCCACCTGAGAGGCCTGGCTATGAATATGATTTGGATGTGAATGGATCGCTTCCCACAGGCAGGTGGCTCCTGACGGAGCCTGGTGGTATAGCGGCACTTTTCATTTTCTATAAACAGGAGGCTCCCGCGGAGCCGGTGCAGCAAAAAAAATTCAATCACTAATCAGCGAATAACAAACATTCAACATTTCAACAGTTCTGCGTTTCATCCAAACCCTGGTCAATACTGCGAGGACCCGGAAAACCGCCGGGCACACTCGCAGGTTTCTCTCAGTCTCCCCTTCACTCCCTCACTCCCTCATAAAAATGAGCGGGAACGAACTCTGCAGATTATTTTTTAAATGAGAGATGCCACGAAAATATCTATCACATATCGACAACAGAATTGACAGGCCGGATCTGAGCAATTTCAATAAGGCTCTCTTTATTTTGCACGACCAGCTGAACCTGGATGTTTTTCCCGATTGGGTTCAGAAGGAAAAACCACTTTTAATATTTTTAGAATCAGGTGAAAAAGGGAGAGAACTTCCCCATCACAAAAAAAAAGCTGTTTTTGTGGTGAGTGCCATGCGCCATTTTGCCATAGAATGCAGTGAAAAAGGATTCCCTGTTCTATACCATTCAACAGATGGGCACTTCGACGATGGTTTAGAGGAATTCATGAAGGATTTTACGGGTGATTTTATCTATATGACTCCGAATGAGTGGGATACCCGTGAAAGATTGAATAACCTGAAGAGTCACGATTTCAATGCAGTTGTAAAAGAGATACCAAACAATTTTTTTCTTGCGGACGCGGAGAGATGGAAAGAGAAGATCGGGTCCGGATACCGAATGGAGTATTTTTACAGGGAGATGAGAAAGCAGACGGGATACCTGATGGATGTGGATGAACCCATTGGCGGTGAGTGGAACTACGATAATCAAAACCGGAAAGCACTGCCTGAAGGTTACGAAGTCCCCGCGATTCCAGATGTGGATCCAGACGAGATTACCCGTGAAGTTATTGAAATGGTATCAGACTATTTTCCCGGTTCATTCGGGGAAATAGATAATTTCAAATACGCAGTTAGCCGGAAACAAGCCCTGGATCTGCTGGATAACTTTATTGACAACAGACTCGCAGATTTTGGTCCCTATGAAGACGCAATGGCAGCTGGTAAGCATAAACTCTTTCACTCACAGCTCTCTGTTTATATGAACTGCGGACTGTTGCTTCCGGCGGAAGTGTGTGAAAGAGCTCTGAATGCGTTCAAAACCAAAGAGAATGTTCCGCTGCAATCTGTTGAAGGATTTATTCGCCAAATTATCGGGTGGCGGGAATACATCAGAATCTATTATGAAGCCCTCATGCCCGGTATACGTCAGGCAAACCATTTTGGGTTCACGGAAAAACTGCCGGCAATGTACTGGACGGGCTCAACAGAGATGAAGTGCATGACGGAATCGGTACAACCGGTTATTGAAGAAGGCTATGCGCATCATATTCAGCGCCTGATGGTGCTCAGTAATTTCAGTAATCTAACGGAAACCGATCCGCGGGAACTGAACAGATGGTTTTGGTTTGCTTTTACAGATGCGTATGAATGGGTGGAGCTTCCCAATGTATTAGGGATGAGTACATTTGCTGATGGTGGTATTCTTGCATCAAAACCGTACGTATCAAGCGGAAATTATATTAATAAAATGAGTAATTACTGTAAATCGTGCAGTTACAGTGTCTCAAAGAAGACAGGAGAGAATGCCTGTCCCTTTAATTATCTCTACTGGAATTTTGTTGACAACCAAAGGGAAACATTCAATGAAAGCGGAAGAGTAAGCTTTATGGTATCAATGTTTGATAAGAAAAGCAGCAGTGACAAAAAATCAATTAAACAGTCTTCTGTAAAGTTTCTGGAAAATCTGGAAAGATCCTGATTTAAAAAGCTTGTTTTAGTTGTATACAAAAATATTAACAACTTTTTGAAAAATAATATTTAAGATATTTGTGTACAAATTGATGAAAAGCAGCCGGTGAAACACGCATTGTTATTATTTTGAATAAATGTGATAAATTTTTAAGAACATGGAAGCGTTTCCATAAAGCATTCTCATATTTTCTGAATTTATTATTCCAAAATAAAATAAAGTATTCAGTTCAGTTATTTATTAAAAATAATAAGATATACATCAAAATAATTAAATTATTAAGGTAAATTCATTATATCTGTAGTTCTAATTAAATCAACATCAAGAGACAATAAAATTTGTGTTAAAAATTTTTTTATGTGGAAGGGCTTTTTTATTATACAAACATCGTAAGATACACTAATCCTGTAGTTCTTTATCAGGGGTCTGCAGGTGTGCACCAAAAATCAAAATTAGATTAGAGGAATCATAATATGAATGGACATAGGTTACAGAAGAGTGCGCTCTTCTCTTCATATGAATCAAACCGGTCAAATACCGGTATGAATAGTATGGTAAAGAAAGCGGTACAGTTTCTTCTTGCTCTCTTAGTAGTAGCAGGATGGAGTTTTAGTACGGCAATTGCGCAGGATCGTATTGAAGTAACGGGTACGGTAACGGATGCATCCGACGGATCATCATTACCCGGAGTAAACATTACAGTGCAGGGAATGCCAAGTGTGGGAACAACTACAAATCTGGATGGTGAATACAGTCTGGACGTGCCTGCAGATGCAAATGTATTGATCTTCTCATTTATCGGGTTCGTTCGCCAGGAAGTAGAAATAAATGACAGAACTACAATCGACGTAGCGCTGGAACCGGATGTTCAGCTGCTTGATGACGTAGTAGTTGTAGGTTATGGTACCCAGGACCGGAAAGAGATTACCAGTTCTGTTGCCAGTGTAAAGTCAGAAGATTTTAATAAAGGAAATATCCAGGATAGTCAGCAGCTGCTGCAGGGAAAAGTTTCCGGCCTCCAAATTACCCGCCCCGGCGGTGACCCGAATGCAGGTTTTAATATTCGTCTCCGCGGGCTATCAACCATTGGTGCCAATACCGAACCGCTGGTTGTAGTTGACGGTGTAATTGGTGCTAATTTTGATACAGTTGATCCGAATGATATCGAGTCAATTGACGTATTGAAGGATGCATCTGCCTCTGCCATCTATGGAACACGGGGTGCTAACGGGGTGATTCTGATCACAACCAAATCCGGTACAATAGGTGCGGATCAGCCGGTTTCTGTCAGTTACAACGGTCAGTTATCTACCAACTTTATTGAAAACAAGCTGGAAGTACTCAGTGCAGACCAGTTCAGAGAACTTGCTGCATCGAGAGGCACACCTGATCTTGACGAGGGCGCAAATACAGATTGGTTTGACCTTGTGACTCAAAACGGATTGACACAGACCCACAACCTCTCTGTATCCGGTGGCAATGCATCAACCAGTTATCGTATTTCAGGGAACTTCAGAGATGTGGATGGGGTTCAGGAAACAACGGGTAACCAACAGCTTAGCGGTCGTTTGAATTTGACTCACCGTGCGCTTAATGACCGACTTACTCTTACCGGTACAATTTCAATTGTTAACCGGGATGAAGAGAGGGGATTCGGAGAAGTTTTTCGTTATGCAGCTGCATTTAACCCGACTGCTCCTGTTTTTGATGAGAACTCAGCTTTCGGCGGTGGTTTCACAGAAACACAGGGTTTTGATATGTTTAACCCGGTAGCCATCCAGGAACTCTCCCGGAATGTTGCCGAACAGCGCCGGCTTGTGACCTCACTGCGATCAGGCTATGACTTTAGCGACATACTCCCAGGCTTTAGCGCAGAGCTCTTCTACTCGCTTGAAACATTTGACGAGACACGCGGCGAGTTCTACTCTCAAAATCTGAAGTTCAGAGGATTTGACAGAGGAGGTTTAGCTACCAGGCAAGATGTAAACAATAAATCTGAACTCTTTGAAACCACAGTAAGGTATTCAAATAGTTTTGATCGACTACGTGTTGAATCTGTTGCAGGTTACTCTTTCCAGGAATTTACTGACGAAAACAGGTTTATTTCGGCTGGTGATTTTATCACAGATGCTTTCAGTTTTAACCGTATTGATGCAGCCCAGGACATCCCTAATGGAATTGCAACGGTGAACAACTTCAGAACCGAAAGCCGTCTGATTGCAGCTTTTGGGCGTGCAAACTTCACCTTTGATAATACCTACTTTTTGTCTGGATCGTTTAGAAGAGAAGGATCTACCCGTTTCGGAGCAAACAATAGGTGGGGAAATTTCTTTGCCGTAAGCGGTGGTGTTGAACTGACCAATTTGATTAACATTCCGAAAGCGAATGAGTTTAAAATACGTGCTGCATTTGGACGTACCGGAACGCAGCCTGCCCAGAATGGCCTTTCGCAGCTCGTATTTGGACCAACAGGCAACAACTTTTTTGTTAATGGTGAATTTATCCCGGTATTCGGACCTGTAAGAAATCCAAACCCGGATCTTCAGTGGGAAACCAAAGAGGATATAAATCTTGGTCTTGATTTTGCGTTTCTCGATTCCCGTTTAACCGGGGCTATCGATGTTTACAGAGGTGATACAGAGGATGCCATCTTTGAATTTGACGTTCCTGTACCTCCCAATATTTTCCCGACACAGTTTGTGAATATCGGGGAATTGAGAAATGAAGGTATTGATGTTGCAATGTCGTATGAAGCCCTAAGACAGCAAAACCTCAACTGGACAACAAGCGTTACTTTTTCAACATTTGATACTGAATTGAGATCACTTTCCAGCGGCCAGTTTGATTTCGGTGATCAGCGATTTCTTGCTAATATGGGTGCGCCCGGTCTGAACGATACAGAATTGATCAGAGTTAAGGAGGGTGAATCAATTGGACAGATTTGGGGTCCCAAATTCGTTGGATTTGATGAAGATGGTGGCTGGTTATTTGAAAATGCCGATGGCGATGTTGTTGGCGCTGATGAAATTACACAAGCTGATGGCCAGGTATTGGGCAACGGTCTTCCTGATTTTGAGCTCGGCTGGAATAACACAGTCGGATACAAAAACTGGGATTTCAATATGTTCTGGAGAGGATCCTTCGGGCATGACCTGGTGAACTCTTTTGGTGTATTCCAAACGAATCCAACCGTAATCAGCCAGAGAAATGTGACTGTAGATGCTTTAAATCTACCTGATCTAAATGAATCACCCCAGTTTTCAAGTCTCTTTGTTGAAGACGCGAGTTTCTTTAAACTTGATAACGTTACGCTCGGTTATTCGTTTGATTTGGGAGCAGATGCCCCGATTCGTCGATTACGGGTATTCGCATCCGGTAACAACTTACTGGTGATTACCGGCTATAACGGAATTGATCCGGAAGCCAGGTTTGCAGATCCAGGCCCAGCAAGCAATGGTGCTTTTGACGGCGATCCTAATCTTTTGGCACCTGGCATTGAACGGCGAAACCAGTGGTTCACTGTCCGGCAGGCAACAGTCGGCGTTAATATTGACTTTTAATCAGAGGTAAATAGAATAAGATGATGAATAATATTAAATCAATAAAATTAGCAGGTACGGTACTCCTCGCAATGCTGATCGGCTTCGGCTGTACAGATCTTGAGGAGAATTTACCGAGTGAATTAACGGCTGATCAATTCGGCCAGAGTGAAACGGAAATCATATCTTCCATTGGAGAAGCTTATACAATAATGGCAGGTAACTGGGGATCCCACAACGGACTGTGGTCAATCCATGAAGTTTCATCTGATGAAGCTGTGATACCCCAGAGAGGCCAGGATTGGTTTGATGGCGGTCTCTGGCTCAGAATGCACCGTCATACCTTCACACGAGACGAAGGTGCGATTAACAATTCCTGGGCTGCGCTTTTCCAGGGTGTAAATACATCGAACAGGCTGATCTTTACACTTGAGTCAATTGTTGAAGAGGGTGGATTATCCCAGGATCAGGCAGATGTCTTCATTGGGGAACTCAGAGCTGTGCGGGCATTCTACTATTTCTGGTTACTGGACACCTTCGGTAATGTTCCTATTATTGAAGATTTTGAAACAGCTCCGGAAAGTCCACCAAACAATCCTGACTTTGCCCAGGGAAGGCAAGAACTTTTTGATTTTATTGAATCCGAGTTACTTGATGTTGCAAATCTTGTAACGGATGATGTAGCTTCAAGCTATGGACGGTTAAACAAATTTGGTGTTCATGCACTTCTTGGAAAGCTGTACATGAACGCTGAAGTTTATACCGGCACGCCGCGATGGCAGGATGCGATTGACCAGTTTGACATTGTTATAAACTCGGGTGAATACTCACTGGCAGGCAGTTACTTTGAAAATTTTGCCATTGAAAATGCCGGTTCACCTGAAAATATATTTGTGATTCCGTATGACGAGGTTTTTCTATCTGGTTTTAATCTGAACCAAATGACCCTTCACTATGGCCAGCAGTTTGAGTTTAACCTGCAGCAACAGCCCTGGAATGGTTACGCATCTACACAGTCTTTCTACGAATCATTTGAAGATGGCGATGCAAGAAAGCAGGGATTTCTTGAAGGACCAAGATTTGATCCGGGCGGCGACCCTATACTTGACACAGATTTATTAGGTGTTCCCGCTGATACAGATCCTGCTTTGGTTCTCACACCTGAAATAAACGAATTGGAACCGAATGCATGCCGTCAATGCGGTGTCCGGTTTGCCAAATTTGAAATTGCAAATGGGGAGTCGCCAGACAAAAGCAACGATTTTCCACTGTTGCGCTATTCCGATGTACTGCTTTCCAAAGCAGAAGCCCAGTGGAGGCTTGGAACAGGTAACCCGCTTCTGGTTGTTAACGATATACGTGAACGATCAAATGCAGAGCCTCTTGATGCTTTAACAGCCGAGAATCTTTTGGCAGAGCGCGGGCGTGAACTTTACCTCGAGATGTGGAGACGACAAGATCTGATTCGATTCGATGCTCAGAATGGCGGAGCTACAGCCTTTAACGATCCATGGGATTTTAAAGATATATCTGATTCTCACTTCAACGTATTTCCGATTCCGAGGAACTCGTTACAAGCAGGTAGTAACCTGAATCAGAATCCTGGTTACTAAATATTCGGAATTACAACTCTGTTCCAAAATATGATTTTCAAGGTTTTCACTGAAACAAGGCTATAGCTTTACATTAAAAGCAAATATAACGTTTTTGTCACATCCCATGAAGGAATTTGTAATCATTTTTTTTATTTTCATATTAAACAATACAATGCATTCATTCGAAACTGTTACGATATGAAGAGTTTCCTGATAAGAATTACATTAATTTCCACAATCATACTTTTTTCATCGTGCTCAAGTGTTGACGAAGATCTGCCCTCCGAAGCCCCTTCTCCCACTTCTGCAGATGAGATAATCTCGCTAACCTCTTCTGCATACATTCCGTTATCGGAAACGGGAGCTTATGGCGACTTTGTAAGTTTGCTGATGCTGAATGAGCTCAGTTCCGATGCAGCTGTTTTTCCGGTAAAAGGAGGGTTGGAACTTTTTGGCGGTCAAATTTGGCAAACAGTCCATACGCATACCTATGACAATTCAGACACTGCTCTTTTCAATATTATCTGGAATAAACTCTTTGAAGGAGTTGCTGAGGCTAACAGAAATTTAAAAATCTTGAATGATATACGTGCTGAAGAGAATAACGATCTTTCAGTAATCGATCAGTTTATATCGGAAATGAGGGCTGTGAGAGCTATGTACTATTTTTTACTTCTCGATACATTTGGAAATGTACCTATTGTCACTGAATTTGAGAATGAAGCTGAACTGCAGTCCAACAATCCCGATTTTAATGAGGGCAGAAGAGAAGTTTTTGAATTCATTGAGAGTGAATTACAGGAGTCATTAGATACAATCAGTGATGATGTGACGGCAACTTACGGTAGAATGAATAGGTTTGGTGTTCACTTTCTGCTTGGGAAATTATACCTCAATTCGGCGGTTTACACCGGGAATGAAAGATTTCAGGATGCCGGGAGTCATTTTAAAAGTATCAGCGAATCCGGAGATTTTACATTGAGCCAGGATTTCTTTACCAATTTTTCTGTTCAAAATGAGAATTCGCAGGAAAATATTTTTGTAATTCCCTTTGACAGTGAAAATCTGAGGAACATGAATATGCATATTGGTACTCTTCATCCGGCTCAGCAAGAAGAGTTTCAGTTGAGCATACGTCCAAGGGGTCATGCTGCGGCAGTGCCTTCATTTTACAGGCTGTTCAGTGAAGATGACATCCGGAGAAACGGGTTTTTAACCGGTCCCCGATTTACCCCCGATGGCGAACGGCTCATTGATCCGGAATACATTACGGAAGATTGCGGGAAGGATGAGAGCGGACCGGAAGTAGTGTTAACTACAGACATTAGAGAACTTGCTCCATGTGCCGGATTGGAAGAGGGCGCACGATTTGCCAAATTTGAAATTGAAATTGGAGGTGGGTTTCATGCCAGCAATGATTTCCCGGTATTTCGATATGCAGACGTGTTGCTGTCTCGCGCAGAAGCTCTTTATCGTCTTGGTAACAGCGGCGAAGCACTGACTCTTGTAAACCGGGTGCGTGACCGTGCAGGTACAGAGCCGTTATCGGTGCTGAATGATGAAAACCTTCTGGCTGAACGCGGGCGGGAACTCTACCTTGAAAACTGGCGACGGCAGGATCTGATCAGGTTTCCCGGACAAAAAGGGGGAGAAACCGCATTTAACGATCCCTGGGATTTTAAAGAGACCTCAGAATCATTCCGCAATGTATTTCCCATACCGCAAGCAGCAATACAAGAGAATCCAAACCTGAATCAAAATCTCGGGTATTAGTATCTGTTGAATGAGCCTGTTTATCCGTCAGCTGACGGATATTGAAACCTGATCTGCTAACCCCGGGTGCAACCCGGCGGGAAATATGGATCAAGAATAAACACAACCCCGAAGGGTGTTGAACTGACTCTTCCCGCCCATCCCTCGGTATAGATCATGGCGTTGATCAGGTTCTTGCCTCGGGATGCGGGTTGTTGCACTATCCGTATCCACGGGTTGCACCCGCGGCCTGTCCCGTATCGGACATTGACGGATTGGGGCTATTCACGTTCAATCCTTTCAGGATATGCTGAACAGACAGACGTTTATTTTGAATTTATCCTCTGCCATCATCCTTACCCTTCCTTTGCCCATGTTTAATCCGACGGGACATGGTCTACCGCATTGATCACATGAATCGGCTGACGGATGAACAGACCATCCTTTTCCCGATAAATTCTCTCACCGGATTAAATTCGGTGAGTTTCAACTGTATAAAAATCAGATCATTGATAAATATATCTTTCTGCAAAACGCGCTTGTTCAACCCTTTCAGGGTTAATTATTGAATCCTGATCTGCTAACCCCGGGTTTCACCCGGCGCTATTAACGTTCAATCCTTTCAGGATTGGTTGGGGGAATAAGATTTTTTCAAAAATTTCAATTTGAATATGGGGAATATCTATAAAAAAGATCAGTTAAAACATGGAGTATAGATTTTGCAGTTCATTATATCGGCTTAAAAAGTAAAAAAGCAATTCTGCAATTGATAAATTTACATTCATAAGTAAAATATTTAAATCTTATCGCTTTTACAGCGCGCGAACCCCGAACAGGGGTTCAACAACAATAACCCCGGGTGCAACCCGGCGGGAAAATGAGTCATGAATAAACACAACCCCGAAGGGTGTTGAACTGACATTATTTTGTGCAGTATTCTCTCTGTATTATGAATCAAAAATGGTTGTCTGTAAATGAAAATCGATCTTCAAAAACGAATCTCTTTTTTTTGACTCTTCCCGCCCATCCCTCGGTATAGATCATGGGGTTGATCAGGTTCTTGCCTCGGGATGCGGGTTGTTGCGCTATCCGTATCCACGGGTTGCACCCGCGGCCTGTCCCGTATCCGACATTGACGGATCGGCGCTATTAACGTTCAATTCTTTCAGGATTGGTCGGGGAAATAAGATTGTTTTTGAGCATATAAATTTACAACAGAAAAACCCCGAACAGGGGTTCAACAACAATAACCCCGACACAAATGCATGTGCGGGAGGTGCAACCCGGCGGGAAAAATGTGTGCAAAAAAAAACAACCCCGAAGGGTGTTGAACTTTCAAATAATTCAATAAACACATTTATGGTTTTCGTGATAAGTTTCTCTTATTTTTCTGCGTATGAATTACTACGGAATAATCTTCTTTTTTGCATTTCTGATTCTTATTCAAGCCTGTTCTGTTGATGGGACGGAAGAATCCAATTCTCTTTTCGAAACCATACCACCTTCACACACAGGAATAGATTTCGAAAATAATCTCTTTCCGACGGAAGAGTTCAACATGTACGTGTTCCGTAATTTTTACAACGGCGGGGGAGTTGCTGCAGGAGACATAAACAATGACGGTCTTCCGGATATTTTTTTTACCGGAAATATGGTTTCCAACAGGCTTTATCTGAATAAGGGAAATTTTGAATTTGAAGATATTACCGAATCGGCCGGCCTGCTGTCAGATGGACAATGGACTACCGGAGCCAGCTTTGTGGATATTAATGGAAACGGGTTACTGGACATCTACATAACCAAATCCGGTCCCCCGGGTGGTGAGCGACGTCACAATGAACTTTTTATCAATAACGGGGATCTTACCTTCACAGAAATGTCCAAAGAGTATGGATTGGATGAAGTTGGTTTGTCAACCCATGCAATCTTTTTCGATTACAACGGGGATGGTTTGCAGGATCTGTATCTCCTGAACAACTCATTCGATCCGGTGGGCGGCTATGAGAATATCACCGGGGAAGACAGAAAAATACCTGATCCGGAAGGAGGGAGTAAGCTGTTCAGGAATAACGGAGATTTTTTTACAGATGTAACGGATGAAGCCGGTATTTACAGCAGCCGCATTGGATTCGGGTTAAGTGCATCCGTTGCCGACCTGAACCGTGACGGCTTGCCGGATATCTATGTGGCTAATGATTTTTTTGAGCGCGACTACCTCTATATGAACAACCGGGACGGTACCTTCCGTGAAGTATTGGAAGAGCAGATGAATTCCGTCAGCCTCAGCTCTATGGGATCAGATATCGCAGACCTGACAAATGATGGCTGGCCGGATATCTATGTGGCCGATATGTATCCCCACACAGAAGAGAGAAAAAAATCCAAAATGCATTACGAGACATATGAAGAGTATCGAACCAATATTGAGAAGGGGTTTCATTATCAAGTCACCCGGAATACCCTGCAGCTGAACCGCGGTAATGGTTCCTATTCTGAGGTGGGTCGCCTGGCCGGTGTGGAGGCCACCGACTGGAGCTGGGCGGTTTTGATGGCCGATTATGATCACAACGGATTCAATGATATCTATATCACAAATGGTATTTTCAAAGATCTGCTGGACCAGGATTATATCAATTTTATGGCTGATCCGAATGAAATCCGCGGCATGATCCGGTCTGACAGAGATGATGTGATATTGACACTTATGGATAAAATCCCCACTGAACCGATCTCCAACTTCCTCTTTTCGGGGCAGGGCGGCCTGCGGTTTACGGAGCAGGGCGATGCGTGGGGCCTGGCCGGACCCGGTTTTTCAAGCGGGGCGGCGTGGGCGGATTTAAACGGCGACGGGTCGCTGGACCTTGTGGTAAATGATGTGAATGGCCCGGCGCGGATCTACGGCAACCGCGCAGCGGAACTGCACCCGGATCGCGGATGGCTTTTTGCCGGGCTGGAGGGCGAGGCCCCGAACACCCAGGCGATCGGTGCGCAGCTGGAGGTGTGGTCCGGCGACGGCTACTGGTACCGGGAGCATATGCTGCAGCGCGGGTTCCAGTCGAGCGTAGCTCCCGGGCTGCATGTGGGGCTGGGCGAGGGCGTCAGCCGGGTTGACTCACTGCGCCTTCGCTGGCCCGACGGGCGCATCACGCGCATGCA